>ENA-ORNF01000103-ORNF01000103.1-human-gut-metagenome-genome-assembly--contig:-NODE-103-length-78963-cov-9.747617_pt1 | contig 78963 bp, 75 predicted proteins | sample MGYA00242110_ERZ509012 | MGnify/ENA primary metagenome ERZ509012 (study PRJEB26280, sample SAMEA2338714) | human gut metagenome | biome: human gut; feature: human-associated habitat; material: faeces... | reverse complement strand
ACTGGATGAGCTCGAGGCGAAGGTTGCAGAGCTGATGGAGACAATCCAGAGGGATATGCTGGAGAGAGCGAGAAAGCACAGAGAGGCACATACCTACACTGCGGCGGATCTGGCGGAGTTTGAGAAGCTCTTTGCAGAGAAGTCCGGCTTTGTCAAGGCAATGTGGTGCGGCGAGCAGGCTTGTGAAGATGAGATCAAGGAGAAGCTGAGCGTGACCAGCAGATGTGTTCCTTTTGAGCAGGAACAGATTTCGGATGTGTGCGTGTGCTGCGGAAAACCGGCGAAGAAAATGGTGTACTGGGGCAGAGCGTACTAAACAGGGAGAAGGACTATGATTTATCGGGAAATTCCGTTGCAGCTTCCCGGTTCGCTGCCGGGGGCAAAGCTTGTGCTTTATATGCAGGACTATTCGGAAAATATGCTGGTGCAGGAACGCCCGTGCGTGATCCTATGTCCGGGCGGAGGCTATCAGCATGTCTCGGAGCGCGAGGGAGAGAGCGAGGCATTGCAGTTTCTTTCCATGGGCATGCATGCGGCGGTGTTGCAATATTCGGTTGCACCGGCAAGATACCCGGTTCAGCTCACGGAGCTGGCGTGGGCGATGCGCTGCATAAAGGAGCATGCTGCCGAATGGCATGTGCTGCCGGATAAGATCATCGTGCAGGGAAGCTCGGCGGGCGGACATCTTGCCGCCTGTCTGGGCATGTTCTGGAAAGAGGAATGGCTGCGGAAGACGGTAAGCGTGGCGGAATTGCCGGAAGATGTGCTCCACCCGGCAGGGCTTTTGCTCTGCTACCCCGTGATCACCTCCGGTGAATACGCGCACAGAGGCTCCTTTGAAAACCTGCTGGGACAGGAAAGTGAAAAAAGGAATCTGTTGGAAAAGCTTTCTCTGGAAAATCAGGTCAGTGCGGACACGCCGCCGGTGTTTGTGTGGCACACCCTTACGGACGGCTCCGTCCCGGCGGAAAATTCGCTTCTGCTGGTGAGCGCGCTGCGCAGGCATCACATTCCCACGGAGTTCCATCTGTATCCCGAAGGGCACCACGGGCTTGCACTGGCGGGCAGGCTGACGGCGAGCCGTGACGGCAGCCATATGCAGGAGTGCTGCACCTCATGGATCGGACTGGCAAAGGAATGGCTGGAGGGAATCTGCAACAGATAGATTCGTAAAAATAATTCGGTAATTCAGGTAGAAAAAGAGAGGTATTATTTTTCTCTTTCTTTCCTTATAATCAAAGCACAGAAAGTTAATTTGAAATAGGAACAGGATAAAAAACTGGTCGGAATGGAGGAGCTGTATGATATTTGGAAATGGATGCTGGCTGCAAAAGGAAGGCTGCGGATGCTTTTCCCCGCAGGAGGTTTATTTTGAGAAGGTAGAGCCTACAAAGGTAACACTCTGCCTGCCTACAACGAGAATTGTAACGAGAGGAAGCACACTGGGCGGAATCAACCTGACCATGGTGATCACTTCCCCCGCACCGGAGGTACTGCGTGTGCAGACCTACCACCATATGGGCGCAAAGAAACGCGAGCCCGAATTTGAACTGGAGCAGAAGGAGGAAATGCCTCTTGCCGTTACCAGTGATGAGGAGAAGCTGACGATCGCAAGCGGCAGTCTGACGCTGGAAATCCAGAAGAAGAACTGGTCCATGAGCTACAAGAGGAACGGTGCGCTGATCACCCGCTCCGCAGCCAAGGATCTTGCCTGCATGAAGACGGACTGGAAGGGCGACTACTACGACAAGGGTGACATCACGGAAACCTATATGCGCCAGCAGCTGTCCCTGGGCGTGGGAGAATTGATATACGGTCTGGGCGAGCGTTTCACCGCGCTTGTGAAGAACGGACAGAGCGTTTCCGTCTGGAACGAGGACGGCGGTACCAGTACATACCAGTCTTACAAAAATATTCCCTTCTATCTTAGCAACAAGGGCTACGGTGTATTTGTAAACCATCCCGAGAAGGTGGATTTTGAAGTTGCCACGGAGCAGGTGACAAAGGTTGAGTTCTCCGTCGAGGGCGGATATCTGGATTATTACCTGTTCAACGGCCCTACCATGAAGGAGGTGCTGAGCCGTTACACGGATCTGACCGGCAAGCCCGCGCTTCCAGCACCCTGGACCTTCGGTTTGTGGCTGTCCACATCCTTCACTACAAATTACGACGAAGAGACCGTTATGAGCTTCGTAAACGGTATGCTGGACAGAGGCATTCCTCTGAGAACCTTCCACTTTGACTGTTTCTGGATGAAGGAGTTCCACTGGACGGATTTCGTGTGGGATGCAAGAGTGTTCCCCGATCCTGCGGGCATGCTTTCCCGTATCAAGGCAAAGGGGCTGAATATCTGCGTCTGGATCAATCCCTACATCGGACAGGAGAGCTGCCTGTTTGCGGAGGGCGTGGAAAAGGGATATTTTGTGAAGCGCACAAACGGCGACGTATGGCAGTGGGATATGTGGCAGCCCGGAATGGCGCTGGTGGACTTTACCAACCCCGAGGCATGCGCATGGTATCAGGAGAAGCTGGCAGAGCTGCTTGATATGGGCGTTGACTGCTTCAAGACCGATTTCGGCGAGAGAATCCCTTGGGAGAATGTAGAGTATTACGATCATTCCGACCCGAAGAAGATGCACAATTTCTATACCTACCTTTACAATAAGACGGTGTACGATATTCTGGAAAAGAAACGCGGCAAGGGGGAGGCAGTGCTGTTTGCACGTTCCGCCACCGCCGGCGGACAGAAATTCCCCGTACACTGGGGCGGCGACTGCTGGTCGGATTACGAGTCCATGGAAGAGAGCCTGAGAGGCGGTCTGTCCCTGATGATGTCCGGCTTCGGTTTCTGGGCGCATGATATCGGAGGCTTTGAGAGCACCTCCACGCCCGATGTATACAAAAGATGGGTTGCGTTTGGTCTGCTTTCCTCCCACAGCCGTCTGCATGGCAGTACCTCTTACAGGGTGCCTTGGGCGTACGACGAGGAAGCGGTGGATGTAGTCCGTTTCTTCACCAGACTGAAAGCAAAGCTGATGCCGTATCTGTATCAGACGGCAATTCAGGCAAACAGAACCGGCGTTCCCACCATGAGAAGCATGGTGCTGGAGTTTACGGAGGATCGTACCTGCCACTATGCAGACAAACAGTATATGCTGGGCGACAGCCTTCTGGTGGCTCCGATTTTCAACGAGGAGGGCATGGCGGATTACTACCTGCCTCAGGGCAACTGGACGAACTTCTTTACCGGAGAAGTAAAGCAGGGCGGCTGCTGGGTTCAGGAGAAGCATGACTACCTGAGCATTCCCCTCATGGTGAAGGAGGGCTCCGTGATCGCACTGGGCGCCCATGACGACAAGCCGGATTACGATTACGGCGACGGCGTGGAGCTTCGTGTCTACGCGCTGAAGGACGGCATTTCTGCGGAGACGGTTGTGTACGGCATGGATCAGTCCGCAGAGATTAAGGCTTGCGTGCTGAAGTCCGGAGACAAGATCACCGTCGATGTGGAGAGCAAGCGTCCCTGCAAGGTGCGTCTTGTCAATGTGAAAGCACAGAGCTGCACGGGAGCGGCATACAGCGTGGATGGAAGCGATACAGTTCTGACAGATGTGTCAGGGCATGCTGAGTGCGCACTGTAAGGATGGCGCAGCACCGCAAAGCATCTGTGAAATGGAGATAGCATGAAACAAAAAAGGAATCGATTACTGGAACTGATGAGTAACAGAAAAATCGGGCAGCAGCTTTACATGATTTATGTGCTTGCCGTTTTCTTTCCCATAGCCGTGATCGGTTCCTTTTTGCTTGTCAATACCTCCAAGCTTCTGACAAATTATTATCGGAACCTGTTGGAATCGGACAACCTGAGGGTGAAGACGATCCTGTTCGAGCTGACGACGCAGGTTTACAATATTTCCGAGAGCATTTCCTTTGAGGACAGTCTCCAGAAAATCCTGTCGGATGCCGACGGGAGCGGTGGGGAAAATATTGCGTACTCCTACACCACCATTGACAACTATATATCCAATCACGCGGAAATCGAGGACATTACCGTATACACGGACAATCCGGTGGCGGCGGGGTATATGCACTTTGCCGGCGTGGACGATGAGATCCGCGAGACGGAATGGTATCGGAGAGCAACGTCCCAGGTAGGGGTGTTCTGGGTTCCCATGGAGAAACGTGACAGATACGGAAATTCCTACTGGAACCTTGCTCTGGTGAGAAAGATTACTGTGATTGGAAGCGAGTATCAGGCTGTTTTGGTGATCCAGTTCAGCGACAATTATCTGCAGACCCGCATCCGCAGCAGCGAATACCGCATCATGGCGTCTGCGGACGACGGAAGGATCTTTTACAGCTCTACAAGGATGGGCTACGGGGAAGAACAATCCATTTATATCAATTATGATGATTCCTATTATGAGTATCTGGGGCCTGTCTGGGAGGATGCAAACAGGCTCTTCACAAAAATATCGACGCTTCACCTCTACCAGTCCGACAGCCGTGTTTACATTGTTACCATGCATGAGACGGCGTATTATGACATCCGCAACATTATCTTTACCTGTCTGCTCATCATCCTGCTGGCGGTGGCGGTTCCGGCGGTACTGATCCATTACTTTACCGGCTATTTTACCGGGCGTGTGGATGTGCTCCGCAAGGAGATGAAAAAGGCGAGCAACGAGGAATACAGCTCGGCACAGCCCTTCGGCGGGGAGGACGAGCTTTCGGAAACCTTCGCCGATCTGCAGGTGATGGTGCAGAAGATCAAGGAGAAGGATGCCAAGGTGTACGAGGCAAAGCTCTCAGAACAGCAGCTACTGAACGAACAGCAGGTTATGGAGATGAAGATGCTTGCCAGCCAGATCAACCCGCATTTTCTCTATAATACCCTGGAGAGTATCCGCATGCAGGCGCTGACGGCAGGAAACAGGGAAGTGGCAAACTCTATCAAACTTCTGGGAAAATCCATGCGGTATGTGCTGGAGAACACGGGTACTTCCATGGTGAGCCTGAAAAAAGAGCTTGATTACATGGAAACCTATCTGCAAATCCAGCGGATACGCTTCGGGGACAGGGTCAATTACCGGATCGGTACGGAACAGGATATGAATCTGGACGATTACATGCTTCTGCCGCTTCTGATCCAGCCGATTGTGGAAAATGCCATTCTTCACGGACTGGAACAGGTGGAGGAGAACGGCAGGATCGATATCACGGTGGAGGCGCCGGAAGACCAGTGCCTCAGGATCACCATAGCGGACAACGGCTGCGGCATGGACAGTGAGGAGCTGGAGCTTCTGCGCGGCAGGATGGCGCATCGCACCATCGATCGCAGTAAAAGCATCGGTCTGTGCAATATCAACCAGCGGATCCGGCTCTGCTACGGCGATGAGTACGGCATGCAGATCAACAGCACTCCGGGCGAAGGCACCGTAATTATTGTCAAATTGCCCATAAAGCACCCGGACCGGGATTAGAAGATGATATTAATGTACAATTTTGCCCGTATAAGATGTCAAAAAGGAATGGTTTTTTTTACAGGAGGATTCCTATAAAATCATGTTAAAGCGTATGGCTTTGTGCGCATAGTGCGCGCAGCAAAATTATAGGAGGATGCAAAATGAAAAAGTTCAGAAAGCTACTTGCTGCTGTACTGTCATTGGGAATGATCCTGTCTGTTCAGCCCGTATCTGCGGCTCAGGACGCATCAGGTCTTGCTGACGGAACAGCATACCTCAACATCAACAACGCCGACTGGAGCGAGTTTGATGCTGAGTGGACCAATGCAGAAATTACCGGAGACGGAACCTATACCGTAGGTATGGTTGCGAAAGAGGGTCAGTCCCTGGTACAGTTTAATGCTCTTGAGGTTGTAAACGGAGAGTCCGTTCTCGGAACCGGCTGTGTGCTGACAGTTGACAGCATTAAGATCAACGGTGAAGAGGTTGAGCTTCAGGGCAAGAGCTACACCTGCTCCGCAGATGGTGCCGGTGTAACGACCCGTGTTAATATTTACAATGAGTGGAACACTCCCGATGCTACCGCCACCGCAGGAGATGACAAGCATCTTGACTGCCGTGTTGCAGAGGGAAGCGTTGAGGATGCAGTTGCATGCCTCTTCTCCAGCGATTATGTAAATGCTTCTTCCAACAGCGGATTCCTTGTAGATTCCCTGGAAGTTACCTTCACTGTTTCCGGTTACGGCACCTCCGGTGCTGCTGCAGAGGGCGGCGCAGTTGTGACAGCAGAAGGTCCTGCTATCGCACACCTGTCCATCAACAAGGATGACTGGAGTGAGTACGCAGCAGATTATGTAGACGCAGAGATCACCGGAGACGGTACCTACACAGTTTCCATGACCACCGCAGATCCTATCAATCTAGCACAGTTCAACGCACTTCAGGTTGCAAACGGCGAGCTTCTGATGGGTACCGCATGTGTACTGACCGTTGACAGCATCAAGATCAACGGTGAGGAAGTAGAGCTTCAGGGTCCCAGCTATACCTGCTCCGCAGACGGTGGCGGTATTGATACCCGTGTAAACATTTACAATGAGTGGAATGCTCCCGATCCTACCGCTACCGCAGGCGATGACAGCCATCTTGACCAGCGTATTGCTTCCGGCAATCTGGAAGATGCAACCGCAATGCTGTTCTCCGCCGATTACCTGACCGCAGGTCTTACCTCCATCGAGGTTACCTTCACGGTAAGCGGCTTCAGCGCATCTGCTGAAGGGGGAGAGGCTGCTGAGGTTCCCGGTGTTGACCTGAACGGCACCTACAATGCATACTTTGGTCTGCAGACACCTACCTACAGCTTCAGAAACGCATTTGATGATGCTACATACGGCAGAGATACCGAGTACTTCAATCAGGTTACAGGATGGGACAGCGATAACAACGCAATCAAGAGAGAGGGTACCTTTACGGATGCCGTGATCGCAGGAAACGGAACTTATACCGTATCTGTAAGCGGTCTGGATCTTGCAGGTGACTTCGATTCTCAGGATTACTTCAACCTGCTCTTCCTTTCCACGGATATCCCGAATACCGGAGAGATTACCATCTCTGATATGAAGCTGAATGTCGGCGGTTCCGATGTTTCCATCAACCCGATCCTCAGCCCGGATTCTGTAAACTATGTCAACATGCTGATCCAGAACATCTGGAATGATGATGTTAAGACAATCGGATACTATATGGTACCGCCCACGGAGATGAGCATTACCTTCACCGTTTCCGGTTTCGCATATGACAAGGCTGCTGACGAAGCACCTGCAGCAACCGAGGCACCCGCAGCCGATACGGCAGCACCTGCAGAGGATACTGCAAGCAGCAGCAACACCGGTCTGATCATCGGTATTGTTGTGGCAGTTGTAGTGGTAGCCGCAGTGGTAGCAGTTGTAGTAGTTTCCAAGAAGAAAAAAGAAAGCAAGTAATTGAATTGAATGCATGATTTTTCAGGACTGCCGCTCTTCGGAGCGACAGTCCTTTTTTGGACTTCTTTTTAGATTTCTTAAACGGGAATTAAAAATTACTGTATTTTCTATCAAGTATTTGCGGTATCTTTCAAGGCCCCTGTTTTGTATAATAAAGATAACTTCTGAGAAAGAGGATAAGTCTGTCAATAACAGATTTAGGGAGGTATCGAATGAAAAAAGGAACGACAGGAAAGGAAAAGGCAGCGGGCTATGTCTACTATGTGCTGCGAATCGGTGCACTGATGTCCGCACTGCTGATGTTTCTTCCCGCACTGAATCCGGCAAGGATCTGTGATTATGTGAACAAGAATATGTCGCTTCTCACATCAGCCATTTCTTATTCCGAACTGGTAAAGAACTGTATTCGAGCATTTAATCAGGGCTGGGTACAGAAATCAAGCTTTATACTTTTGTCCGGAGCCAGCATTGTGACTTGTCTGGGCATTATTGCAACGGCGGTGACCGCATGTATGTCCGCCGGCAATCTGAAAATGAAAAAGACCGGCAACTGGTTTGCGATTGCGGGCGGTATAGTGGAAATTCTGGGTCTTATGGGAATTTATCTGGCATATACGCAGGTGGCTGCCACAAGCAGACCGGAGAAGGTTCTGCCCTCCTTTGAACAGGGCGACTGGCTGCTCTTTCTGATCATTGCGATTCTGACAACACTTTCCGCTCTGATTGTCCAGATCCTGCTTCCGAAGCCGGAGAAAACGGACAAATTCGAGATGGAGTCCAAATATAAATTATTCCTGATGTTTCTTCCGTTTGCGGTGCTTGCCTTTGCATTCAGCTATCTGCCTCTGTACGGCTGGCGCTATGCATTCTACGATTATACGGCGGGAGGAACGCTCTCCTCGGAAAACTTCGTAGGCTTCAAGTGGTTTACGACTCTGATAGCAAATGAGACCACAAGAAACGACGTGATCCGTGTATTGCGCAATACACTGGCAATGAGCGGTCTGGGAATCCTGACCAGCTGGCTGCCCCTTGCGTTTGCAATCTTCCTGTCGGAGATCAAGAACATGAGAGTCCGCCGCTTTATCCAGACGTTTACCACGATCCCCAACTTCATCAGCTGGGTTTTGGTATATGCAATCGCACTTGCTATTTTCTCCACGGACGGATTTATCAGCAGCGTATTTACCAACATGGGAATCTGGACGGAAGGAAAGAATATGCTGATGGGAAGCTCCCACATCTGGCTGAAAATGCTGGCATGGGGTACCTGGAAGGGTATCGGCTGGAGCGCCATCATCTACATAGCCGGCATTTCCGGTATTGACCAGCAGCTTTACGAGGCGGCCACGGTGGACGGCGCCGGACGCTTCCAGAAGATGTGGCACATTACGGTGCCGGGTCTGATTCCGACCTATATGGTGCTTCTGCTGATGTCAGTGGCAGGTGTCCTGAGCAACGGTATGGATCAGTACCTGAACTTCCAGAACGCACAGAACTCCAGCTACATTCAGGTGCTCGACCTGTATGTGTACCAGCTGGGTATCGACAGCGGTTCGATTCCTCTCTCCACGGTAATCGGCATGGTGAAATCCTTAGTCAGTGTCATTCTGTTGTTTGGCGCTAACGGCATTTCCAAGCTGATCCGCGGCGAAAGCATTGTATAAGGAGGTGTCGACATGGCGAAAACAGCACAGGAAAAATTAGATGCAAAGAGAGAAAAGCAGTATTATAAGACACACAAGCGTACCTTTAAGCTGAAGCCGGGCGATATTGTGTTCAGTATTCTGAACTACACCTTCTTTCTGGTATTCACGATAAGCTGTATCTTCCCTTTTTACTACCTCTTCATCAACACGATTTCTTCCAATGATCTGGTGAGGAAGGGTGCGATCAACTTTATTCCGAGAGGACTGAACATTGACAACTATATCTCCCTGCTGAATGCGGGCGAGGTGGGGCAGGCATTTATGGTATCCATTGCGAGAACCCTTCTGGGTACGGCGCTGATGGTGCTTGCCTCCGCCTTTGTGGGATACCTTGTGACAAAGCAGGAAATGTGGCACAGGAAATTCTGGTATCGCTTCCTTGTGATCACAATGTACTTCAATGCAGGTATCATCCCCTGGTATCTGAATATGTCCATGCTGGGACTGACCAACAACTTTATGGCATACATCATTCCCGGTATCGTGGCACCCTACAATATCATTCTGGTAAAGACCTATATTGAATCCATCCCGGCGGAGCTGGAGGAGAGTGCATTCATGGACGGTGCCAGCTACATGACCATTTTCAGAAAGATCATCTGGCCGCTCAGCAAGCCGATTCTTGCAACCATTGCCATATTCGGTGCGGTGGGTCACTGGAACTCCTTTACGGACTCCCTGATCCTCATGCAGAACGCCCCGGAGCTTTATACATTGCAGCACAGACTGTATATTTACCTGCAGGGTGCGTCCAACCTGTCGGCGCTGTTCAACTCCGGTACCGGTATCAGCGAGACGACCATGACCAGTATGATGAACACCAAGGTAATCAAGTATACCATTTCCATGGTGTCCATTATCCCGATCCTGTTGGTATATCCGTTCATGCAGCGCTATTTTGAAAAAGGTATTATGCTGGGAGCCGTAAAGGGCTGATATCCGGCAAAATATAAAAGAAAACAAGGAGGATTGTATGAAAAAGATGAAAAGAGCAGTAGCCCTGCTTCTGACCCTGGTAATGTGCAGCGGTCTGCTGGCAGGCTGCGGAGGTACAAGCGGCGGATCTGACAAAAATATGATCACGCTGAATGTGTATAGCCAGCTGGCAAACTATTCCGGTGAGATGGTGGGCTGGTTCGCACAGATTTTAAAGGATAAGTGGAATGTAAAGATTAACCTGATTTCCGAGTCCGGCGGTGTGCTGGAGACCCGTATGGAGGCAGGTGATCTGGGTGATATCGTGGTGTTCGGTTCCGATGACACCTCATATCTGCAGGCTGTAAATGCAGGTCTGCTTCTGGATTGGGAGGAGGATAACCTCCTGCAGGAGTATGCACCCGACATTGCACAGAACATGAAGAACGCGCTGGAGAAAAACCGTGAGATCTCCGGAACAGGAAAGGTTTACGGCTTCGGACATAATGTTGCGGCAAGCTCTGAGAGCCATGAGGCATTCTTCTATACCTGGGATATCCGCTGGGATCTCTATGCACAGCTTGGCTATCCGAAGGTGCGGAATTTGGACGATATGGTTTCTTTGTTTGAGAAGATGAAGGAGCTGTGTCCTACCGATGACGCAGGCAATACAACCTATGCAATGTCCCTGTGGCCTGACTGGGACGGCAACATGGTAATGTACGTGAAGGCAATGGCTACCGCATACTACGGCTATGATGAGATGGGTGTCGGCCACTACAATGTAGAGACCGGTGAGTACTATGACTGTCTTGCAACTGACAGCCCGTACCTGGAAATGCTGAAGTTCTTCAACACCCTGTACCGCAAGGGACTTCTGGATCCCGATTCCATGACCCAGACCTACGATAAGATGATCGAGAAGGTACAGAATGGTGGTGTGTTCTTCTCCATCTTCAACTATGCCGGATCTGATGGTTACAACAAGACAGAGCATTATTCCGAGAACAAGATCATGCGTTCTCTGGTTCCCACACAGGCGTCTCCTATCGCTTACGGTATGAGCGTGTACGGCGGAAACAGAGTATGGACGATCGGTGCCAATACCCAGTATCCTGAGCTTTGCATGGAGATCCTTGACTGGCTGTGTACGCCGGAAGGAAGACTGACCATGGAGTACGGCCCTAAGGGCGTTTGCTGGGATTATGACGAGAACAACAAGACCTACCTGACAGAGTTCGGTCTGCAGTGTGTGGAGGACAGAACCACCCTGATGCCGGATGAGTGGGGCGGCGCTACATTCAACGACGGTGCATTCCAGATCAACAATACTACATGGAGCTTGAATGACAAGAACCCTGAGTCCGGTGAGAAGTATGACAGGAAGTTCTGGGCTAGTACGCAGAGCAAGGACGGTCTGTGTGCATACGATCTGGACTGGAGAGAGAAGACCGGCTGCACCACTGTGGAAGAGTACATGGAGAAGACCGATTATGTGGTAGACATCGCAACCACCTATGCAGCACGCAAGATGGATGCGGATATGAAGAATGTACTTGAACAGGTTGCCAACTGTATTGTAGAATACTCTTGGAACGCGATCTACGCGCAGACCGATGAAGAGTTTGATTCACTGGTATCTGAGATGCGCGGCAAGGCAAAGGGCTACGGCTACGATACCATTGTAGAGTGGTATCAGGAAGAAGCAGCTATCAAGAATGCTTTGCAGGAGCCTTTGAGAAACAACTAATCGTGGTTTTACACACGGGAGAGGGGTCGTATCCGCGACCTCTCTCTGTTTTTTAGGGAGCAGGAGAGAGAACATGAAATTTTTTAGCGTTGACGGGGGACTTTACAAATTTATCTCAAGGCTGTGGGATGTGATCAAGCTGAATTTTCTCTGGCTGTTGTTTTCCCTGCCGATCGTCACCATGGGTGCCGCGACCGTGGCAGCTTACAGTGTGACGCTGAAGATGGTGGATGATGCGGAAGGGTATGTGGCAAGACAGTTTGTGAAGGCATTCAAGGAAAACTTAAAGCAGGGAATCCCGTTGGGGCTGATTTTTCTGTTTTGCTCCTATGTGGTTTATCTTGACTTTGAACTGTTTCAGAAGGTGGAGGGAAATCCTATCTATCTGCTGGCGTTCGGTATTGTGGCGGCATTTATATTTACCATGGCGTTCATCTACGCATTCCCGCTGAGCGCACGGTATGAGAACACCCTGATCGGCACGATCAAAAACTCCGTGAACATTGCCACAAGATATTTTCTTAGAACGCTGGCGCTTGTGGCGGTGCTTGCGGTGGAAGTAGTAGTCTTTCTCTTTAACTCCACCACCATGTTTTTCGGAATACTGATCGGGCCTGTCTGCATTATGTTTACCATCAGCGGATTTGCCATGCACTTTTTCAGGGAGATTGAGAAGGAGCCCGGTGCAGTGACACAGACAGAAGAGGAAAAGGAGAATTAGACCATGATTCAACAGACGATACAGTTTGAGCTTGCGGGAAGTCTTCCGGGCTCCTGCATGAAAACATATATTATTGAGGATTCACCTGAATTTGTCATCAATAAGAGACCTGTGGTGATCGTGTGCCCGGGCGGCGGCTATGCCTATCTGTCAGACCGGGAGGGTGAGGTGCTTGCCATGCAGTATGTTGCTATGGGGTATCACGCGGTGGTGTTGCATTACTCCATTGCCCCGGCAGTGTTCCCGGCGGCTTTTCTGGAGATGGCGGCATGTGTCCTGCTTCTGCGTGAAAAGGCGGAGGAGTGGCATATAGACCCGGACAAGATTATCGTGGAGGGCTCCTCTGCGGGCGGTCATGTTGCCGCAGGCTACGGTATGTTCTGGAAACAGGATTTCATTGCGGAGGGAATCGGACTGGAGAGTGCGGATCGTGAGATTCTGCGCCCCAACGGCATGATTCTGAATTACCCGGTTATCACATCCGGCGAATTTGCCCACAGGGACTCTTTTGTGAACCTTTTGGGAGACCGATATGAGGAACTGGTGGGGAGGATGTCACTGGAGAAGCAGGTGAGCGCTGATACGCCACCTGCCTTTATCTGGCATACCTTCACGGACGGCTGTGTGCCGGTGGAAAATTCCCTTTTGCTGGTGGGCGCTATGCGCCGGGCGGGCATCTCTGTGGAATTTCACATGTACCCCTCGGGCGGACACGGGCTCGGCCTTGCCAATAAGCTGACGGAGAGCCCCTTCGGATACGAGATTGAGCCTTGCTGTCAGAGCTGGATCGGGCTTGTGCATACATGGCTGCAGCATCTGGGAAAAAAGGAATTTGATGAAAAAGAAAAACAGCTTTAAAAAAAGGGACAGCCTATTCTTCGGCTGTCCCTCCGCTTTTCTTGCGGAATTCCGCGGGGCTCTCCCCCACGTACTTGCGGAATTTTTTATGGAAATAGTCCACGTTGCGGTATCCGACCCGCTCCGCAATCTCGTAGACCTTGTAATTGTTCTGCAAGAGCAGCTCCTTCGAGTGCTCAATGCGCATGTGATCCACATAGGAGTTGAAGCTCTCTCCCACGGTCTTGTTGAAGATTTTCCCCAGATAGGCGCTGTTGTAGCCGAACAGGGGGGCGATGGTCTCTAACTTAATGTTGTTCTGATAGTTATGATCTATGTAGTACAGGATATCGTCCAACACATTGCTGCGGGAAGGGTTTCCGGTAGCGTTCATCACCATCTCGAACTGCTCGGACAAAAACTGGATGATCTCATACATATAATATTTTTTCTCGATGAAATCGATCACTGTGGAGTTGGTGGGAAAAGGTATGGTCAGGGTATTGTATACCAGATTGATCTTTTCCTTGATGCGCAGGTATAAATCCGTCAAAAACAGCTTGACCTCGGAGATGTCACTCTGTACGTTATACAGGTAGTTTTCCAGCGCGTACAGCGTCTCCGCCACGTTCTTGCGGTTGAAGGTCTGTAAATATCCCACGATATAGTCGGTGTACTCCGAGAGCTTTTCCGGCTGGAGCTGTTTTGTCGCCTGACTGATGTCGGGCAGCTCCTCATAGCCCAGCGTGTGCTGTCCCTGTACGCAGAAAAAGCGGCGGGAAATGAGCCGTCTGGCATCCTCGTAGGAAAGATGTACCTCGTCCAGATTGTTCACAGGTCTGCCGTAAGCGAGAAACAGCGTGTCCATGGGGCTGCCCTTCTGGGGAGGAATGGAGCTGTTGTAATGCTCCAGAAAATCCTGAAAGCGGTTCAGCGCGTAGCTTCCCTTCAACAGAATTACATCCTTCTGCTCCTCTTCAAAGTGATGGAAGGTGTGTTCGTCCCTGTTTGTTACCTTCAGAAGATCGGCAAAGCTGTAGGAGAGGCTTCCCAACTTCCGGCTGAAGTTCTCATAGATTACAACCTGATAGACATCTGCGGCGAGCTCAAGATCTGCGGCATCGGCGGCGGAGATCCCCTCCTCCGGGGAGATGCCGGTTACAAGTTCATGCAGAATGACATTGCGCGCCTTTTTGCGCAGATGCTCAAAGCTGTCCTGACTGCGGGTCTCATTGTCCAGAGAGATCTTGATTTTTTCGACTGCCTCGGAGAGCGCATCTTCGTCAATGGGCTTGGTCAGGTAAAAGTCTACGCCATAGCGGATCGCCTCCTGCGCGTAGCGGAAGTCGGAATAGCCGCTCAGAATAATAAACTTACCCTTGTAATCCTGTTCTCTGGCTGCTTTTACCACTTCCAGTCCAAGCATTTTGGGCATACGGATGTCCAGAAGAACCAGCTCCGGCTGGCGTGACAGGATAAAGCGGAGAGCATCTTCGCCGTTTGCTGCCTCCCCGCCGACACAAAAACCATATTCTTCCCAGCTCATTATGCATTTCAGCCCGTCGCGGATCAGGGCTTCATCGTCTGCAATCAAAACCTGATACATAGAATTCCTCCATTTGGCACTAACTGTAGTATAAAAGAGTTTGAAAATTGCGTCAAGTTTTTGTATAATTTTTATAAGTATTCAGGAAAGGACATTGTATATGGTCAAAAAGAGAGGCGCCCGGTTTGCGGCACTGTTTATCATTATGGCACTTACCCTCGGAGGATGCGGTCTGCCCGCCTTCGGCACGGCAAAGGATGAATGTCCGTATGAGGAGTTTATCGTGGTGGATGTGTTCGACTCCCAGGCGAATTTTCAGGGAATCCAATCCGGCTGGTTTGCAAAGATTGTGAAGGATAAATTCAATATGGAACTGAATATCATTGCGCCGAACGTGGCGGGGGGCGGGGATACGCTCTACGAGATCCGTTCCGCAGCAGGCGATCTGGGTGATCTGATTATCGTGGGCGGTGACAACGGCAGGCTGGAGAGCCTTGTGACAGCGAATCTGGTTGTGGATATCAGCGGATACCTGAAGGGCAAGGGGATCATGCAGTACGAAACTGCCATCCGAGAGCTCAATGATGTGGTGTCGAAGGAGGCAATTTACGCAGTTCCCTCGGAGCTTTCCTCAAACGAGGCGCTGATGTCCAGCGAGACCACGGAGCCGACCTATGGCGTCTACCTGCGATGGGACGCCTATGCGAGTCTTGGCTATCCTGCCATTGACACGCTGGAGGATCTGCTTCCGCTGTTGAAACAGATGCAGGAATTGATACCCTGCGGAGATACGGGGAATCCTACCTATGCCTTTTCCTTTTTTAAGGACTGGGACGGCAACATGATGAACAATGCAAAGCAGCCCGTATGCCTTTACGGCTATGACGAGTACGGCTTTGCCCTGGCAAAGGCGGACGGCAGCGATTTCCAAAGCATTCTGGATGAAGACTCACTCTATATGCGCGCGCTGAAGCTTTATTTTCAGGCAAATCAGATGGGATTGGTGGATCCGGATTCCCCCACCCAGAATTACGAGAGCGTTTTCTCAAAGTATCAGGATGGCGATGTGTTGTTCGGCATATGGCCGTGGCTTGCACAGTCCGCTTACAATACCCTGAGCCACAAGGAGGAGGGGAAGGGCTTTATGCTGGCGCCCATTTCCGATATGCAAATTTTCTCCTACGGATGCAGGGCAATGGGAAATTCCCAGACCGTGATCGCGGTGGGAAGCGGTGCCAAGGATCCGCAGCGCCTTGCCGATTTTATCGACTGGCTGTATTCCCCGGAGGGAATCCGTATCAATGGGGCGCAGGCTTCCGGCGGAACGGGAGGGCCGGAGGGGCTGACATGGGAAATGACGGAGGATGGCCCTGTTCTGACCGATTTTGGCGTACAGGCGCTTATGAACGGCGAAATTGATGTGCCGGAGGAATGGGGCGGCGGCTCATGGCGGGACGGCATTTCAGCGCTCAATTTCAAGTCTGTGGTGCAGAGCGATACGGATCCGGACGGATACCCATATGCCTATTCCCTGTGGGATTCTGTCATTCAGATGGATGTCACGGAGCTTGACAGGTCATGGCGGGACTATATGGGCGCCGATTCGACCATGGAATATCTGCAGGAAAACAACATGATTGCGGTAGCGCCGGGCTGCGACTATCAGAGACCTACGGAATCCTCCGAAATATCCACCATGCGCAGCCAGTGCAAGAATATTATTGTGGAATATTCCTGGAAAATGATTTTTGCTGAGGATGAGCAGACTTTTTACGAGCTGTATGATACCATGAAGACAAAGGTGGGCAGTCTGGGCTACGGGGAGGTTCTGCAGGTGGATATGCAGAATGCCAAGGCACAGGATGCGGCGCGCAAGTCGGCAGCGGAAAAATACAGCGGCGGGGAGCGTTGACAGATGGAGTATATTGTATTTGATCTGGAGTGGAATCAGGGTGGCAATGAGGAGCATGAGAGAGAAAAACTGTGCTTTGAGATCGTGGAGATCGGTGCCGTGAAAATGAACGAGAAGGGTGTGATGATCTCGGAGTTCAGCCGTCTTGTGAAGCCTCAGGTTTACCATGAAATGCATAAAATTACCAGCAGGCTGATCCATTTGCAGATGCAGGAGCTGGAGCACGGGAGCCCCTTTGAGGAGGTTGCGGAGCAATTTCTGGACTGGTGCGGAACGGACTATATCTTCTGCACATGGGGGCCTCTGGATCTGACGGAGCTGCAGCGGAATATGCAGTATTATGGCATGGAAGCACTGGCAAAAGGTCCGCTTGCGTTTCTGGATATCCAAAAGCTCTTCAGTCTGGCATACGAGGATGGAAAGAGCCGGAAGTCTCTGGAATACGCCGTGGATTTTCTGGGTCTGGAGAAGGACATTCCCTTTCACCGCGCATTCAGCGACGCTTACTATGCAGGGAAGGTTTTAGCCCGCATCCCGGAGAAATTTTATGGGAACTGCTCCTATGACCTGTTTCACCTGCCCGCAGAAAGAGCAGATGAGGTGCATGTGGTTTTTGACGGTTATGAAAAGTATATTTCCCGTGTATTTCCGAACAAGGCGGCAGCGCTGACGGACCGCGAGGTCATCAGCAGCAAATGCTATCTCTGCCATAAAAATCTGAAAAAAAAGATCCGCTGGTTTACACCTAACGGAAAGCATTATTACTGTGTGGCATACTGTGACTGCCACGGCTATATGAAAGGAAAGATCCGCATAAGGCGGGCGGAGGGAGACAGTGTCTACGTGGTCAAGACCACAAAATTCATCAGCCCGTCAGATGCGGAGGATATCAGTCTGCGCCGAAATCGTGCAAAGAAGAGAAAGGATCAATAGTCGTAATCCCGGAAACGGTTCGGGCGCTTCGGCTTCCTTCTCTTTCTGCGCTTCGGAGAAGGCGTTCTCTCCTCTTCCGCATCGAATACCCTGCGGCGGTATCGGTTTCTCTTTTTTCTTCTGCTGCGAAGCCAGCTTCGGCGCGTACTGCGCTCTCTCCCGGAAAACTGATAATTTGTAAAAAAGGCATACACAAACAGAAGGAGCGCGATCACTCCCGCGATTCCCAGAATCCAGAGGATCACCCGGAAGATATTGACAAAAATGACCTTTGCACCGGAGGGCGCGGAATCGCCTTCGGATACGGAGGGCTGCTGCATGGTTCCGCTCTCAAAGCGGTAGGTATCGCTGTTTTGCAGAAAATCCACCGAGACAGAGCCCAGAAACTGATCCCGGTAGGTGTAGGTGATCAGAGCTGCCTGTCCTGCATCCAGCCCATCGTAGGTGATGGAGGAAGTAACGTCCGAAAAAGGGACGGTCTTTGGCAGAACGATACAATCCTCCGTGTTCAGGGAGAGAATCGGTTTTGAATTGCCGAAAATATCGTTCTCGCTGTATATAAAGCTGGTATTGTCGATATTAAAGCGGGTTTCTGTCTGGGAGATATTGACCCGGCTGAAATTGCTGAAACCGTAGTTGAAAAGCGCGATTGTGTCCTCGTACTGGCCGGGGGCGTTTTCCGCCAGAACAACGGCGATCAGCCTTAGCCCGTCTTTCTCCGCGCAGCTTACCAGAGAACTCTTGGCAGCTACCGTATAGCCGGTTTTGCTGCCCACCAGATACTCGTAGGCGTAGGTTTTACCGGGCAGAAGCTGGTTTTTTGCATTTTCAATCACATGCTTGGGCTGGTTATCCGTGGCGGGAATGTCAAGCCTCTTGGAGGAGGATATCTTGCACAGCAGCTCATTTGCAAAGAAAGCCCTTCCGATTCTGGAAAGGTCATAGGCGGAGGTATAGTGGTTCTCGTCCGGCAGTCCGTTCGGATTGACAAAGTGGGAATCCACGCAGCCAAGCTCTGCGGCGCGCTCGTTCATAATGGCGGCGAAATCCTCCCAGGTGGTTCCCGTGATATGCTCTGCCACGGCAAAGGCGCACTCATTGGCGGATGCGATCAGAATGGCGTTCAGACACTGCTCCATGGTCAGCTCATAGCCCACATCCATGGCGATGTGGTTGCTGTCTCTGGGGGTGTCAAACACCGCATCATACGAAAAAGTGACGATTTCGTCCATGCTGCACCGCTCGGTGGCGATGAGGCAGGTCAGGATTTTGGTAGTGCTTGCCGGATAAAGCTGTTCATGTATGTTCTTTGCATAGAGGATCGCGCCCGTGTCCGCATCGATCAGAATGGCGGACTGGGCCCCCGTGACAGGCCCCTGCGGCCAGTTTGGAATGGCATTGCTCTCAATGGGAATGGCAGCGCGCTCCTCCGCATCATCAATCACGGGAAGGGCGTACACGGGTATGGCCTCCGCAAACAGCAGGCTTCCCGCGCAGAACAGCGCCAGACTGAGGTTGAATAATTTATTAAATTTATATTTAACTTTTGAAAAAAACAAGGAAAACACTCCGTTTCATGGACGGTTCGCGTCCGGTAATCAAAATTCACACTCCTATCATACACTATTTCACTGTAATTTGAAATCTTAATTTCATTGCGAAATCCCTTAAAATAGCTTATACTTAAAAATCATATGATGTCGGGGTCAAAAGCCCCGACTCTGATGCCTGCGGATTGCTCCGTGCTACGCACTCTCACAATCCTACTCGATATTCGCATATCGTGGGATTATCATCCCACTTTTATGCTCATACCGGGGCGGGTCCCAAGGTCTTTCACCCACTTATGAGCAAGCTCATGTGGGCTTGGACCTTTTGACCCTGGCATCATTATATTATGGGACGGAGAAACAGACGAAAAAATGCGACTCAGGAATATTACAGGCTCAAGGGAAGTGATCGGTGACAGCCGCTTTGTGGTACAGGAACCGAAGAAGGCAAGAGGAAAATGGCGGGAGATCTTTGGAAACGACCATCCGCTCAGAATCGAGATCGGAATGGGAAAGGGCAAATTTCTGCATACGCTTGCCAAGGAAAATCCCGATGTCAACTATGTGGGGATTGAGAAGTATTCCAGCGTTCTTTTGCGGGCGATCCAGAAGATGGAGGAGGACGAGCTGCCGAACCTTCTGTTTATCAGAATGGACGCGGAGGAAATCTGCGAGGTGTTCGGAGAGGGTGAGGTCGACCGGATCTATTTGAACTTCTCGGATCCGTGGCCCAAGGACAGGCACGCCAAGCGCCGACTCCCTTCAAGGCAGTTTTTGGAGCGCTATGACCGGATTCTGAAGCCGGACGGCGTTCTGGAATTTAAGACGGATAATGAGCCGCTGTTTCAGTTTGCGGTGGAGGAAGTGCCCGGGGCAGGCTGGAAGGTGAAAGCGCTGACCTATGATCTCCATGCGGATCCCGAGCTGATGAAGGGGAATATTATGACGGAGTATGAGGAAAAATTTTCCTCAAAGGGGAATGCAATTTTCAAATATATTATCTATAGATAGGGGATACTATACACAAATGCATTTTCTGCCGCGGGCAGGAAGAAAGGACGGACAAGATGGAATACAGATTTACGGAGCAGAATTTTGAGACGGAGGTACTGCAGTCCTCCCTGCCGGTGCTTGTTGATTTCTATGCGGACTGGTGCGGACCCTGCAAGATGATGGCGCCTGTTGTGGAGCGTCTGGCGGAGGAGCTGGACGGAAAGGTCAAGGTGGGGAAGATCAATGTGGATGATGAACCTGCCCTTGCACAGAGATACCGGGTGGTCAGCATTCCCACCTTTGCGATCTTCCAAAACGGTGAGCTGATAAAGACCATGGTGGGCGCCATGAGCGCGACTCAACTGACAGAAAACTTGCAAAACGAAATAAAAGAATGAAAAAATGCAAGTTCAGACCGAAGCACTTGCAAAATAGATTTTATAACGAAGGGTATTTTTAGGGCGCGGTTTTCCGAACTGCGCCCTGTTTTAATGGAAAAGCGCCGGAGCAAAAAGATGAGGTATATAAAATAACATACGGTATGGAAGAAAAACAAGAAATAAATAACACAAGCAATGAAATGCGTGATAAAATATACGAAAAAAAGCGATAGATAGGTAGAAAACAGGAGGAATTAATGCTACAATTTTATGAGAAGGAGGAATGGGGTTATGAATAAGGAACAATACAAACGTGCCAACAAGACGGCTTACACCGTTGTGGCGGTTATTTTGGGGTGCTTTCTGCTGTCCACTATGCTGGGGGCATTTATGAACGGCTTCCGGCTGCGGCAGATTATTCTGATGTCGGTGTGTGCGGCTGCGCTGGTGGTCAGTACCCTCGCTTTGATTCTGAAGCGGGATTGCAGGGCGGGCGCTACCATCCTGATGGCAAGTGCATCGGTGGCATACATGACGCTGGCGCTGGGAGGAAGCAGCGACGGAATGTACGCATATGCATTTCCGATTCTGCTGTCGTCCATGGTATATTTCAATGTGCGCCTTGTGGTGTGCGGCAATGTGGTGATTGTAGTGACAAATATTCTGCGATTCGTATTACATAAAAACCGGGCGGACAACGTGTTTGTGCAGGAGTGGAGTGTTTCCATGATCGTTGTTCTGCTCTGTGCCTACGCATCCATCAGCATTATCAGACTGCTCACCAAATTCAATAAGGAAAAGGTTGAGGAGATTTCGGCGGCGGCAGAACAGCAGAAGGGCAACAACGACAGGATGAAAACGGTGGCTCAGGATATTATGGACAGCTTCGGTCATGCCATGAAGGAGCTGGATGCGCTTCAGGAGGGTGTTGACACCTGCAACCTTGCCATGACAAATATTACGGACAGTACGGAGAGTACGGCGAATGCCATTCAGCAGCAGGCATCCATGTGCGCGGAGATCCAGCAGAACACGGATAAGGCGGAGGCAGGCATCAGTGAGATGATTCAGGCTTCCGACCGGACGGACAAAACCGTCACCGACGGCGCGGAAGTGATGAAGAGACTGCGGAAGCAATCCGAGAGCGTGGAGACGGCAAGCCGGAACACGGTTGAGGTGATCGGCAGGCTGACGGAGAAGGTGGAGAAGGTGGAGAGCATCGTAAGCTCCATCCTTACGATTTCCGGTCAAACCAATCTGCTGGCGCTCAATGCTTCCATTGAGGCGGCGAGAGCCGGAGATGCGGGAAGAGGCTTTGCCGTTGTGGCGGAGGAGATCAGACATCTGTCTGAGCAGACCAAGGAAGCTTCCAACAATATCACGCAGATCATAGCGGAGCTGAACGAGGATACAAAACAGGCGGGCGCGAGCATTGACGATTCCGCTGCCTCCGTCAGAGATCAGAATAAGCTGATCGAGGACGCACAGGCGAAGTTTGGCGCCATGAATGAAGAGATTGCCGCGCTTTCCCGCAATATTCACAGCACGGAGCAGTTGATCCAGGGCATTCTGGACTCCACCGGTGTGATCTCCGATAATATCACACAGCTCTCCGCAACCAGCGAGGAGATTGCGGCGTCCTCCACGGAGGGACTGCGCACCTCGGAAGCAACAGTGGAAAACATGAAGAGCTGCAGGGAGGTTCTGGAAAAGATTTACGAGAGCGCGAAGGAACTGTAAAGCAGAGCTTTTGGATAATAGGACAAGCCGGGATGAAGATCTCGGCTTGTTTTGTAACACGGGAAATTGTAAAGCCCTCCGGGCAGGATGGCACTTCGGCGGAGAGATATCATGCACATTATGCGCCATCCGTGCACCATTCTCAGAAGCGCGCAACTTCTAATTTTAGATAGTGAGGTAATTAAAACATGACAAATAAAGAGATATTTGATATTGCAATGCAACAATCTGCATACGATATTAATGCTAAGGCTTCTGATTTTCTTATGGACAAAAATGTGTTGGTAAGGGCTGAGCTTGGGCCATTGGCAAAAAAATACTATAAAGAACCTATTGCCTGTAATTTACTTTCGTATGGAAATAATATAGTTGCGTCTGTAAAAGATGAGTATAGAGAAATTGTTGAAACGTATTTGAGCAAATATGAGTATTATCATTGCTTTGAAACGCCTAATATGCATTGGCTGGATGAACAAATGAAAGAAAAGGGATACCGCGTTTGTTTTATGGCAGAATATTTTTTGCCGGATGTTAATGCTTTGAAAAGAAGAGAATGTAACTATCATCATAAGGTGTTGGAGCAAAAGGATTTTGCAAATTTGTATCTTCCAACTTGGGGGAATGCACTCTGTGAAGATAGGAAGGAACTAGATGTTCTTGGGGTTGGCGCTTACGATAACGGGAAACTGATTGGGCTTGCAGCCTGTTCTGCAGATTGTGATGATATGTGGCAAATTGGTGTTGATGTTTTGCCTGATTATCGTAGGCAAGGAATTGCTTCTTCACTAACAAGTAATTTGGCAATAGAGATAATTGACAGGGACAAGGTGCCATTTTATTGTTGTGCCTGGTCGAATCTGAAATCCGTTAAAAATGCATTGCGGAGTGGTTTTGTGCCGGGATGGGTAGAGATGACAGTAAAAGCAGCAAGCTTAGTTGAAGATATGAATAAATAACAGATTCCTGGTTAGCAAATATACAATCTATTGCTCAGATTAGATTTAGAAGTCTAATCTGGGTATTTTTGTTTATGTAATTGACGAAAGACAAAAACGGGGCAAAATATTACAAAATGGATTGAAAAAACGGGGCAAAATAGATATTGTTAAGAAGGGAGGATGCAGATTATGTATAGAAAAGACTCGATTGTCATAGAAGAATGGATGAAAAGCTCGAATAAGGCATTATTGGTGACAGGAGCCAGACAGATTGGAAAGACGTGGCTTATAAGAGAAGAATTGCCAAAAGCGGATATACCAAATTTGAGGTTAATTTTATAGATCAACCGGATTTGGTTGATTATCTAAATGCAAAAATGAGTGCGGAAGATTTTCTGGTGAAGTTGAAAATGATTATGTCGGAGGAATGCCCGATGCGGTAAAAACCTATATTGCTACCAAAGATATACGGGAAGTTGACAAAGTACAGCGGGATATTGTGATGCTATACAAAGAGGACCTTTCGCAATATGAGAGTGAAGATAAAAAATTGAAGCTGATATCCATTTACGATATCGTTCCGGCAGAACTAAACAAACAGAATAAAAAATTTGTTTTTACGATGCTGGATAAGGAATTGAAATTTGACAGGTACGAAAACAGCTTTCTATGGTTGAAGGATGCCGGGGTTGTGTTACCTGTTTATAATGTAGAAGCACCGACCATTCCTCTGAAGGCAAGCAAGAGCAGCAATGTCTTCCGACTCTTTTCAAATGACACGGGGCTGCTTACCAGCGCATATCCGGCGGAAACAAAAATAGAACTGATCAATAAGAACAGTGAAGTGAATAACGGTGCTCATTTTGAAAACGCCGTTGCACAGCAATTAACGGCAAATGGATTAGAAGCTTATTTTTGTAAAAAGAAAAATCTTGGGGAGCTGGATGTTTTGATTGAGATGGGCGGAAAAGTTGTTCCTATTGAAGTGAAATCCGGAAAAGCCTACAAGACACATAAAGCGCTGGATAATTTTATGAATATTTCCGATTATCATATCGAGAAAGCATATGTCTTATCGGTGGCTAATGTGGAACAAGAGGGAGCTGTGGTATATCTGCCGATCTATATGTGCTATCTTTTAAAAGAGCGGGAAATTGGCAGGTTAATAGTGGATCTGGATATGGAGGGATTGTAAAAAACATGACATACTGTTGTCGTGTTTGTGCTAATATTGATAATCCGTTCTGGGGAGCTTGTCCGGTAAAAACTTGTTGTGAAGAAAAAAAGCTGAGGCATTGTGGAGAATGTAGAGAGTTTCCGTGCACACGGTTAAATGAGTTTGCTTATGATGAAAAAGAAGGAGACTGCGGGGTTCGACTGGATCAGTGTAAGATCTGGTCTGCATTAACACAGATGAGATATGTCTGGATTGATGAGTTCCTTATGCATAAAACCGGTGTGACAAAACTACCGCCACAGTGGAACTGGATTCGTTATGCGGTAGGAGGAAAAATGTTTGCTGCAGTGTGTCTTGGCGAAGAAAACAGACCGTATTACATAACTTTGAAATTAGAGCCGGCAGAGGGAAGCTTTTTGAGACAGCAGTATGAGGACATTATGTCGGGATATTACATGAATAAACAGCACTGGAATTCAATTAAACCAAATGGCGCAGTTGAAGATGACTTGCCAAAGGATTTGCTGGAAAAATCATATCGTCTGGTGCTTGGAAGTTTCAGTAAAAAGAAGCAAAAAGAGATTTTGGAAAGTGGTGATAAAATAAATGGCATTTGATTTTAAGAAAGAGTATAAAGAGTTTTATTTACCAAAGAATAAGCCACAGATTGTAACAATCCCAAAGGCGAATTATATAGCAGTAAGAGGTAAAGGGAACCCTAATGAAGAAGGGGGAGAATACAAAGTTGCAATTGACGTTTTGTATTCTATTGCTTATACTCTCAAAATGAGTTATAAGACGGATTACAAAATAGAGGGCTTTTTTGAATATGTAGTTCCGCCGCTTGAAGGATTTTGGTGGCAGGATAATGTTGAAGGTGTAGATTATTCCAACAAGTCAGCGTTTAACTGGATTTCTGTTATTCGTCTGCCGGATTTTATTACAAAGAAAGATTTTGATTGGGCTGTGGACACCGCTTCAAAAAAGAAAAAAATTGATTGCGCCGGTGCAGAATTTCTGAGTATAGATGAAGGTTTATGTATACAGATTATGCATATTGGTGCATTTGATAATGAGCCCGAAACGGTAGCAATAATGGATGAGTACCTGAGTGCCAACGGCTATGTGAATGATTTCACCAATGGACGGCACCACCATGAAATCTATTTATCAGACCCAAGAAAGGCTGCACCCGAAAAATGTAAAACTGTTGTCAGACACCCGATAAGGAAATTGTAAGCAGCAAATAACCTCCGTTTGATCGGAGGAAAGGGTAATAACACATATGAAAATATATATAGATTTTGATGATGTATTGTGTGAAACAGCAAAGTATTTTACAAAAATTGCAAAAGAAATGTTTGGGATTGATGTGCCCTACTGTGAAGTGCAGTTTTTCAATCTGAAGAAAACCTTTGATCTAAATGATGAACAGTATGAAGAAATGATGAGGGTGGGGCATCTTCCTGAAAATCTGCTAAGCTATGAGGAAACACCCGGGGCAGCAGATACCATTAATAAGTGGGTCGATAGCGGTCATGAAGTCTATATCATTACAGGAAGACCTTTTAATTCGTATGAACCGTCAAGACAGTGGCTTGATGAACACCGGCTGGAAAGAGTCCCATTATATTGCGTGGATAAATATGGCCGCGAAACCTGCAAACAGGATTATGCATACAATATGACGTTAGGGCAGCTTTATGCTATGACATTTGATTTTGCGATAGAAGATTCGCCGTCAGCTTTTGAGCATGTTATGCATTTTGAACATTGCAAGGTGGCAGTGTTTAACCGCCCCTGGAACATACACGAAGAACTTCCTGATGGCAGGTTTGTAAGGTGTGCGGGGTGGAAGGAGATAGAGAGGATATTTGAAGGGTAACATGTTTTACGTTATTTATTGGTAGGTCAAATCATAAATTGGTTAAGTTAATCAGACATTGAGGAGGAAACAGACATGTATACGGCAGCCCAAGAAAGATATACAACTATGGAATACAACCGCTGCGGAAACAGCGGACTGCTCTTACCGAAAGTGTCACTGGGACTGTGGCATAATTTCGGCGATACGGCAAATTTTGAAAACATGAAAAAGCTTTGCTTTACTGCGTTTGATAATGGAATTACACAGTTTGACCTGGCAAATAATTATGGTCCGCTTCCGGGAAGCGCCGAGAAAAATTTCGGATTTATCTTAAAAGAAGATTTTGGAGCATACCGGGATGAAATGATTATCACAACGAAAGCCGGATATGACATGTGGGAGGGCCCTTACGGAAACTGGGGAAGCCGGAAATATCTTCTTGCCAGTCTGGACCAGAGCCTGAAACGCATGGGACTGGAATATGTGGATATTTTCTATCACCACAGGATGGACCCCGATACGCCGCTGGAAGAAACGATGGGGGCACTGGCAAGCGCCGTACAGAGCGGTAAAGCAATCTATGTGGGACTTTCCAACTACGATGGAGAAACTTTGAAGAAAGCGGCAGCCATCCTGCAGGACATGCGTTGCCCGTTTGTGATCAACCAGAATAGATATTCTATCTTTGACAGAACAGTGGAAAAGAATGGATTGAAGGAAGCAACCGCCGAGTTGCAGAAGGGGTTGATTACATTCAGTCCGCTTGAACAGGGACAACTCACGGACCGTTATCTGAACGGAATACCGGAGGACAGCCGCATTCGGACCGACGGCAGATTTTTAAAAGAAAGCACGCTTAATGAACACAGACTGGAACAAATCCGAAGATTGAACAATCTTGCCGGCGAGCGAGGTGAGAAGCTTGCGGATATGGCACTCGGCTGGCTCCTCTGGCACAAAGAAGTTACCAGTGTTTTAATCGGTGCATCCAAGCCGCAGCAGATTTTGGACAACATAAAAGCAATTTCCTGTGCACCGTTTACGGAAGAAGAACTAAAACTGATTGATGAAATTTCGGAAATATGATAGATCGGGAGCAGTTGGTTCTTATGTGATATGGGGACTTTCCAACCGGAAAGATATCAGACTTGGGGTTATTGCAGAGGGTGAGCGTGCGGAAAGATTGAAAAAAGGCTGCATCATCAATGGCGTAACGTATCAACCGGACATCTGGACGCCGTAGAAAGCAAAGGGGACAGATCTGCTGATCGTGGCTTTGAAATATGGAGCATTACCGGGCTGCATTACCGTGCTACGGAACATATCAGAGAAGAGATGTGGTGCAAGTTCCGGCTGAATGTCTGCAATAATCTGCCACAGGCAGTCCTTGGCGCAGGCGTAGGCTGTTATCGGGACAGTGCTCATATGAGACAGATCAGTGACGGGCTCAGAGAGGAACTGGAGTCGATTGCAGCAGCAAAAGGAATTGATATCAGCAAGGCGGATCCTTCTTCCGGTCATGGAAGTGTTGTTCCTCCATCTGTAAGATATTCTACCTTGCAGGATCTGGATGCAGGATGCCACACGGAGATTGATATGTTTTCGGGTGCGCTGATCCGGATGGGAAAATTGATTATAATAAAGAAAAGGAAGCCGTGACCTGTTCACGATAATTTTTTTGAAAAAAAATTGACTCCTACGTTGCGTAATAGCTTAGAGTACGTTTATCGAGAGGGGGAAATGACGATGATGACAGTAAATGAAATGAGTAAATTAACGGGAGTGAGTATACGCACTCTGCAATATTACGATACCATTGGGCTTTTAAAACCGGTTGGGTACACGGAGTCAGGATACAGGCTGTATGACGATACATCCCTGGAAAGGCTGCAGCAAATTTTACTGTTTAAAGAATTGGAATTTCCGCTTAAAGAGATTAAAAGAATAATAGATGCACCTAACTTTGACAGAAACAAAGCATTGGAACAGCAGATTGAACTGCTTACGATGAAAAAAGAGCATCTTGAAAATCTTATTAATTTCGCTCGAGGAATAAAAGGAATAGGAGTGAAATATATGAATTTTACAGTATTTGATGCAAAGAAGATTGACGAGTATTCTAAGCGCGCGAGAGAACGATGGGGAAATACCCCAGAGTACAAAGAGTATGAAGAGAAAACAAAGAACCGGACAAAAGATGACGAGGTTACAGTAGCAAACGAGTTTATGGAAATATTTGTTGAGTTTGGACGGATGAAGGAAATGAACCCATCAGAGGATCAGGTTCAGGCACAGGTCAAAAAGCTTCAGGATTACATTACAGAGCATTTTTATACATGTTCACCTAAAATTCTGAATGGGCTTGGAAGGATGTATGCGGGCGGAGGAGAACTTACGGAAAATATTGACGCTGCCGCTGGAGCAGGTACTGCGGAATTTGCAAGTAAAGCCATTGATATATATTGCAATTAGGAAAAACGGAAGTTAAGGAAGTAAATATTGGCATGAGAATAATTCAAATAGAAAATGATGAGGAAAAAAAGCATATCACCAGAAACATACTTGAAGCGTTACCTGATTGGTTTGGGATTCCTGAAGCAAGAGAAGAATATATACGCGATAGTATGGGAAAAGTTTTCTTTTGCGCTTTAGAATATGAAAAAAAGGTGGGCTTTCTGTATCTTAAACCAACAGGAAAAGATACGGTTGAACTTGCGGTTATGGGCGTGCTAAAAGAATATCATCGTAAAGGGATAGGGAAAGCCCTGTTTGAGCGTGCAAAGAAAATGATAAAGGAAAACGGATATTCATTTATTCAGGTAAAAACCGTTCAAATGGGAAAATATGAAGACTATGATAACACAAACCGATTTTATATTTCTCTTGGCTTTAAAGAGTTAGAAGTATTTCCTACATTATGGGATGAATGGAATCCTTGTCAAATTTATGTGATGGCGGTATGACAACGTCCGGTTTGGAAAGCCAAGATAGATAAAGTATATAAAACAGGAAGAGTGAATACCCCTAATGACCCAAGGCAGTTTTACGGGGAACGATATGCCTCAAAATATGCACAGTCGAGAGCTTATGCCTACGCTATCTGCCTGAAAGGGGATAATTTTCCGATTGGATATATTAAAGTCGATATGGAAGAACATCATGATTTTGGATATGGACTTCGCAAAGAATACTGACACAGAGGAATTGTTACAGAGGCAGGCAAAGCTGTTATAGAGCAGGTAAAAAAGGATGGTTTGCCATATATTACTGCCACGCATGACAGAAATAATCCGAGAAGCGGTAAGGTGATGCAAAGGGTGGGTATGAAATATTGCTATTCCTAGAAAAATATAATTCCATTACAGTCCCCGATTGAACTCTACAATAAAAAATGGTAAGATAATAAGCAAGATAATAAGCAAGATAATAAGCAAGAGGGAGGGCTGAAATGAGCGATTATGTGCCGCCGTTTGTAATTTCAAATACAATGCTTGAACTTGTTTCTGTGATATCGGAAAAAGTTGGCAGAATTAACAGTCATAAGGAATTGGAAAACAAACCTTATCTTAGAAGAAACAATCGAATCAGATCAATTCATTCCTCATTAAAGATAGAAGCCAATTCATTGTCTTTATCAGAAGTAAGAGATGTTATAAATGGTCATTTGGTACTGGGAGATCAGAAAGAAATTCAAGAGGTAAAAAATGCATATGAAGCATATAGGCATGTAGCAGATATTGATCCGTCCAGCATAGCAGACCTGAAGAAAATACATGGCATTATGACATTCAAGACAGTCAATGAATCAGGAGTGTTTAGAAAAGGCGAAGAGGGTGTATTCTCGGGAGATAAGTGTATTTTTGTTGCGCCGCCACCACATATGGTTAATGAATTGATGAAGAATTTGTTGACTTGGGTAAAAAAGAGTGAAGGATCCGTGCATCCGCTAATACTCTCATCTGTGTTTCATTATGAATTTGTTTTTATTCACCCTTTTTCTGATGGAAATGGCAGAATGGCGCGGTTATGGCATACAGTAATTCTGTATCGTTGGAGAAATATTTTTGAATATATACCCATAGAAAGCCAGACAGAAAAATACCAGTCAGAATATTATGATGCAATTGCAAAATGTCATGTAAATGGAAACGCAAATGTTTTTATTGAATTTATGCTGAATATGATTAGTCAGATACTTGATGAAGTCATCATCCAGATAGGCAAGTCTAACGCAGATACATCTGAATATGTAAAGCGAATGCTTGAAGTAATGGAGTATGATGTTCCATACACCTCAAATGCGATTATGGAGTTGCTTGGGTTAAAGTCAAAAGAAACACTTAGAAAGAATTATATCAATCCGGCAATTGAATTAGGGGTTGTAAGAATGACTTTACCGGATAAACCTAATAGTAGAAATCAAAGATACGTAAAGCAGTAACTTCATAGAATGGCTAACGGGGCAGGGTTCCGATTTTTCGGAACCTTGCCCCGTTGCTATGAAAGAACATATTATTGCTGATGCTTGTAGGTGAGCGCTGCCTTTACAAGTCCCTTGAACAGCGGATGCGGTCTGTTGGGACGGGACTTTAACTCGGGATGTCCCTGGGTGGCGATGTAGAACAGGTGATCCGGCAGCTCGCACATCTCCACGATCCGGTTGTCCGGGGAGGTGCCGGAAAGCGAGAGACCATGCTCCGTCAACGCCGAACGGTAGTCGTTGTTTACCTCGTAGCGGTGTCTGTGGCGCTCGGAAATATTGTCCGTGCCGTAGAGCTTCTGGGCAAGGGAATCCTTTGCCAGCACGCAGGGGTAAGCGCCCAGTCTCAAGGTGCCGCCGATGTCCTCCACGCCGTTCTGATCCGGCATCAGGGCAATGACGGGATGCGTAGTGGAGGGATCCATCTCGATGCTGTGCGCATCATTGAAGCCGACAACGTTGCGGGCATACTCCACAATGGTGAGCTGCATGCCAAGGCAAAGCCCAAGGAAGGGAAGGTTGTTTTCACGGGCGTAGCGGATGGCACAGATCATGCCCTCAATGCCGCGGGAACCGAAGCCGCCGGGAACCAGAACACCCTGTACGTCCGAGAGCAGCTCGCCCACATTCTCCGAGGTCACGGTCTCCGAGTCGATCCACTTAATGGATACGGTTGCGTGGTTTGTGATGCCGCCGTGCTTTAAGGCTTCCACCACGCTGATGTAAGCGTCATGGAGCTGCACATATTTTCCCACCAGCGCAATGGCAACGTTGTCCGTCGGATGGCGGAGGTCGTCTACCATTTTTTCCCAATCCGTAAGATCAGGCTCAGGACAGTCAAGATGCAGGCATTCACAGGCTACCTGCGCCAGATGCTCTCTTTCCATGGCGAGCGGCGCCTCGTAGAGATACTCCACATCCAGATTTTGCAGCACATGGTTGCTGGGCACATTACAGAAGAGGGCGATCTTGTCCTTGATGCCCTGATCCAGAGGATGCTCGCTGCGGCATACGATGATATCCGGCTGAATGCCCATTCCCTGCAAATCCTTCACGCTTGCCTGGGTAGGTTTGGTTTTCAGCTCCTGAGAGGCGCTCAGATAAGGGATCAGGGTAACGTGGATCAGAATGGCGTTGTCATGTCCGGCCTCATGCTGGAACTGACGGATGGACTCCAGAAAAGGCTGGCTCTCGATATCGCCCACGGTGCCGCCCACCTCTATGATGGCAATGCGGGTCTCCTCATCCGTAAAATTGCGGTAGAACCGGCTCTTGATTTCGTTGGTGATGTGAGGAATCACCTGAACGGTGCCGCCGCCGTAATCTCCGCGGCGCTCCTTTTGCAGCACGCTCCAGTATACCTTTCCGGTGGTCACGTTGGAATTCTTGTCCAGATTCTCATCAATAAAACGCTCATAATGTCCCAGATCCAGGTCGGTTTCGGTGCCGTCCTCCGTGACAAACACCTCGCCGTGCTGGATGGGATTCATGGTTCCGGGATCAATATTGATATAGGGGTCAAATTTCTGCATGGTTACCTTGTAGCCTCTTGCCTTCAGAAGTCTTCCGAGGGAAGCTGCGGTAATGCCCTTCCCCAGACCGGACACCACGCCTCCGGTCACAAACACGTACTTTACTGCCATAATTTTCTCCTCCTTTTGATTGATATGCATAAAAAGTAAAAATTAAAAAAGAGCGAGGCTTTCTCCTTGGGGAGCGCCTTCGCTCAAATAATTGCCTGTAATTCAATTGTGATAAAGCTTCTGGTTCTGGTAATGCGGTTCGCATGTCAGATTCACACCCAATTTACGGAAAGTATTCATGTCAATCTGGGACAGGATCACGCTGGAGTGGATCTCGGAACCTCTCAGGTTCTTCAACTGCTCCACAGCTGCCTTGGCGGTATCATCCGTCGCCGCACAGATGGAGAGTGCAATCAGCGTCTCGTCCGTATGCAGTCTGGGATTGCGGTTTCCGAGGTAGTGCACCTTCAAATCCTGAATAGGACCGATGGCTGTGGGTGAGATCAACTGCACCTCATCCGGAATCCCGGCAAGAGCCTTTAAGGCATTCAGCAGCAGCGCGGAAGAAGCGCCAAGCAGAGTGCTTGTCCTTCCGGTGAGCACCCTGCCGTCCGGAAGCTGAATGGCTGCCGCCGGTTCTCCTGTGGTCTCAGCCTTGATATTGGCAGCGCTGACTACCGCGCGATCCTCTATGGTAACGCCCGCCTGCTTCATAAGAAGCTCCAGCTTCAGAATCTGGTCGTCGCCTGCCGTACCCTGCCGTTTCTGGCACAGGGTGTTGTAGTAACGGCGGATGATCTCCTGCTTTGCGGCGGCGCAGACGGCTTCATCATCCACGATGCCGAAACCCGCCATGTTGACACCCATGTCGGTGGGAGACTTGTAGGGGCAGCTTCCCATGATTTTTTCAAACATGGCGCTGACTACGGGGAAGATCTCCACATCACGGTTGTAATTGATCGTGGTCTCCCCGTAAGCCTCCAGATGGAAAGGATCGATCATATTGACGTCATTCAAGTCTGCGGTAGCAGCCTCGTACGCCAGATTTACCGGATGCTTCAACGGAATATTCCAGATGGGGAAGGTCTCATATTTGGCATAGCCCGCTTTGATTCCCCTTTTATGTTCATGGTACAACTGGGAAAGACAGGTAGCCATTTTGCCGCTTCCGGGTCCGGGAGCCGTCACGACCACAAGGGAACGGGTCGTCTCAATGTAATCATTTTTGCCGTACCCCTCATCACTTACAATAAAAGGAATGTTGGAGGGATATCCGGGAATGGGGTAGTGACGATATACCTTCATTCCGAGAGATTCCAGTTTTTTCTGATAGGCAACGGCGCTGGGCTGTCCGGCAAAACGGGTCAGACACACGCTGCCCACATAAAGACCGTAGCCGCGGAATGCGTCGATCAGCCGCAGCACATCCAGATCGTAGGTGATGCCCAGATCGGAACGAACCTTGTTTTTCTCAATATCAGCCGCGTTGATGGCGATGACGATCTCCGCCTCGTCCTTCAACTGCGCAAGCATGTTGATTTTGCTGTCCGGGTGAAAACCGGGCAGAACGCGGGATGCATGATAATCGTCAAACAGCTTGCCGCCAAACTCCAGATACAGCTTGCCGCCGAACTTTGCGATACGCTCCTTGATCTTCTCAGACTGCATACTGAGGTATTTGTCATTGTCAAAACCTAACTTGTACATTACCTGCACCCTTCCAACTGATCTTTGCAACCAAAATCCCATAATGCTCTATTATAGTTTAGTGTTTCCCAAAAATCTACTGTTTGTGTAAAAAAATTTATAAATTACTTACAAAGTGTTACCGGTCATACAGGTTCCAGCACTAAAGCGTCCATATTATAGAGCAGACACCCGTCGGGCAATACCTTGATCTCCATAAACGGGTCGACTGCCTCGCCGAGAATTTCACCCTCTATCCGGCTGTCATAGAAGAACCTGCCATCCTGCTCCTTCCATGTGGTGGAGTTGATAACGGCAAAGCCGTCGCGTATCTCCATGCCTTCTTCCTTTGCCTGTTTGTACATATCCTCGGGAACCGGAATTACGGTATCGAGCCTGCCGTCGGGCGTGAACTCAAAGAATGTCCGGGCCATCTGTGCAAAATCCTCATATTCTTCCCCATCCGGCAATGTTTCCGGCGTATAGATACGGACAGCCGCAGACGGGTCTTCGGAGGTATAGTCGCGCTCGTCCATAGGGGTGGGAAGGTGAAATTCCTTGATTTTCCATTTTCCGATAATATTCATTCCATTCTCCTCCTTGTCTTATGCCCACGGGTCTGCAGCCTTCGGTGTGCGTACACCGGTCAGCAGATACTGTTCCCACAGAAACCACTTACCGTCGCTGCCGCGCTGACGGAGCTTTACCGGTCTGGGGTCATCCGCTCCGCCACACGGAATAAACAATTTCATATAGCCGGCTTCCTCACCGGAAATATGATTGCTCTCGACCGTAATCGTATACGGCTCAGACGGGGTATAGTTGTTGTCCGGTGTTGAGCCTGCAAAATAGGTAAACGGAAGATAGGTTTTTCCGTCGCGGAAGCGGTCGTTGAGAAAAGAAATTTCCTGTCCGTTCAAGGGACGCGGACCGCGCAGGAAATTCAGCATTTCGGTGCCGATATTCTTGTCTGCGGCATAGGCACAGAGTGCAAGAACGGTCAGCGCTGCTGTTTTGAACGGGGTGTCAAGGCTTGCTTCGGGAAGTGCCTGCAGCTCGGCAAGGCTCTCCGGCAGGGCGGTAAAGGTGAAGGTTTCACGTTTGTTGCCGGCCGATTGAATGGCGGTATTTACCGCCTGCTGTGCTGTGTTTTTTAGATTATCAAAAATACTCATATCGATTCATCCTTTCAAAATGATTGATGTGCTGGTGTCGAATCAGGCTTTAACCCGGAAAGGCGGCAAGCGCCGTATCTGCTCTCCGGATCAGATCAGTGCGGTCACCGTAGATTGCGGCATCAAGAGCCCCGGCGGCATCGGCAGCCTTCTCCTCGATATTTTCTGCACCGTTCATTGCCGCCTTGATGCCGGAGGCAACACTCTTGATTGCGGCTGTTTGTCTGTTCCAGTTGTTCATGGCATTTCCAAGGGTTTTCTGAATGCCGAACAATGTGTCGAAATAGTTGCAGATGCGGTTAAATTCCTGCCCGTCGCTCAGCGGAACCGTAAATTCACACATTCCTTCCGTTTTCGCAAAGGAGAGATGCATCACAATTTTCTTTTCCGTACCGTTGCTTGTTTTTACTTCAGTCTCTTCCATGTCGTAACCGATCAGATCGGCAATCCGGTAGACACAGGCACGGGTGCATTTGCCGAAAATGAAGAACTTATAGTCAACCTGTGTAAAGGCAAGAAGAACGAGATCTTCCGCAACATAAAGATTGGAGGCAAAGCGACGCAGCTTTTTCTCCTTATCCTTTTCCTTCAGTTTTGGAACAAAGTAATGCTCCCACAGCTTTGTTCCCCTTTCCACCTGTGCAAGGTGGGCGTTTACCTGGGGCAGTGTGCCATGAACATAGTCAAACGCCCGAAAGCCCCTTGACCGGCAGTTCTTGCGGCAGATACATTTCCCATCCGCCAGCTTCTGTGTCTGAAACACATTGATTTCTGCACCGCAGATTTCACATTTGTCAGCCATTTTTTTATTCCTCCTCTGGGTTGGTTTGTGTATTGTATATATCCGGCATTGTGCCGGTATATTTCTCGGCAAGACGGTAAAAGCAATCCGTTATATCATTGCCCGCCTGTATGGGTGCGCCCAGTATTTCTCCGTCTGTAAAGCTAATTGATGAATAATAGGTCGTTTCGTCCAAAACCTGGACCTTTATAATCGGCTTCTTGTAGCGCCGCAGCTGTTCAGTCAAATTCTGCTCCTGCACAATAGTGAGAAGTTTCTTTACATCTCCCTCCGTCACAGGACATTCTTCATATCCCACGCGGGGATGTTCCGTATCCGTTGCAAATTCTGCATCAAGCAGCCATCCGTTTTCGGTCTTTCTCAGGTAAAAGGAATAGCTGTGGGAATAATCCATGTGTCCGCAGGATACGGAAACCGACCGGATATCTTCGACCGTGTGCTCCGGTGGTTTATTACACCCGGGCAGACTTGCAAGCAAGGGCAGAAGTGCCATCATCATCACCACCTTTCCGAATTTTTTGTTATGGAATATCTTCATATCCGTGTCCTCCTTCACGCTTTTATCCGACCCCCAAAATTTCCCAGCTGTCCTCCTCGGGGAGGTAAACATAAATCAGGCTGTCGGATACGGCATAATACCGTTCTCTGACAAACTGGTCTTCGTGGTTTGTGCCGAGAGCAAAAAGCAGACACGGTCTGCCCTCGATATTTTGCGTATCTCCGGTATAGAGCAGCTCCATGCCACGCCCCAGCGCATCCTGTACTTCATCGGTTTCGAGCAAAAGCGCAAGGGCGGTTTCAGCCGAGTTGTCCTCACCATCGTCATAAACAGAGAAATCAAGGCAGCCCGGCTCCTGTACCGGACGACCGTTTTCAAGGGAGATCATCGGGTGAAATTCCAGCGTGTCCGTTCCGTCCGTGACGGAGATCAGCACATTTGCGTGTATCTCACTGAGATTGCAGCGTAAAATAACTGCCTCACCCGGTTCCCCGGCATAAAGCGGAGCGTCCTTATGATCGATGTAGCTTCCTTCCTCCGACAGCTCCGCGCGGTAAATTGTGACAGAGGTGTTGGTGCCTGCCGGAACAAGGGCGTAAAGCTCTGTACCCTCCAAAAGTACCGGTGTAAGATCATTCAGTAAAGGATAGGCTTTCGCGAGAGCGCTGTCAGCCACATAGAGCTGCACTGTATCTGCATCGCTTTCACTGTCAATATAGCCGAAAAAGCCAACGCCGAGCATACAGTTACTTTCACGGATACTGTTTCTTAGGGAAGCAGGCCCGGGATTTTCCGGCTGTGTGCTGCTTGTGGGTGGTTCTGTATCAGCCGGTGGTTCCTGCGGCTTTGCTGTGCAGCCTGCAAGCAGTAAAATACAGAATACCGATGTAAGGAATATAGCCTTTTTCTTCATAAGGTTGCGAACATCTCCTTTTCTCATTTTTTCTGTCAGATCACGGATACCGGCTTCAAACCGATACCCCGTGATACCGCCGTTTGGTCTAGAGCGTGTCGATTACGGCGGAAAAATAATTCGTCGAAACCGAACCGTAAATAAAACTGTCAATCAGTCCGTCCTTCTTTGCAAGGCGTACCTTGTCTGCCAGCTTTTTGTCGGTGTTTTCATCCACCACCAAAACGATTTTGCAGTTGCGGTTCCGTTCTTTTACCGTGCTACGGATTTTCATGCGTTCCTCAAAACGCCAAGGCGTATAATTTGTTACTTCCATGATCAGAATCTGCGCAATGGTATAGTCGCACAGATCCGATGTCTTCTCAGGGCTCTCACTGCAGCAAACATCAAAGTCCGAATCAAAATCCCGCAGTGCCCTTGCTATGGCATCGGCAAATAAGGTGCTTTGCATATCTACAACGACCCTGCGCATGATACCACCTCCGATTCTCAGGTAAAAACAGGCTCGATTGTACTGTTACAATTATAATTATAAGGATTTGGGGAAAATGAAAATCCCCCGAATGGGGGATTTTCGCAGACTTTTTTTGTGTTAATATCCGTTGACAATGATGTTCTTTTTAATGATCTTCGCAACCAGCTGGGTTTTTGATTTGAAGCCGGTTTTTTGAAGCATATGGCTTACATGGGTTTTGACGGTTTCCGGAGAGAGGTTCAGCTGTCCGGCAATTTCCGTGTAGGAATCGCCTTCTACCAGTGGACGGAGAACACGCAGCTCGGCATCGCTGAAATCATAGTTGGTGGCAATGCCGACAGCTACCTTCGGCGGTCTGCCGGGATAGACGGTTTCACCGTTCATTACGGAGGCAATCACATTCATCAGCTCCGCTTCGGATGCATCCTTATACCAGAAGCCTTCTGCGCCGACTTCCTGGGCACGCTTCAGATAGGTGAAATCCAGCATGGAGGTTACAATAATGACCTTGATGCCCGGCAGCGCTGCCTTTATTTCCTTTGCGGCGGTAAAGCCGCTCTCGTCATTTTCGGTACAGATATCCATCAATACAAGATCGACCGGATTTGTCAGGCAAAAGCTCTTCGCCCTGCCCGCACGTTCCAGAGAGCCGCACAGGGCATAGCCCTCCGCACGGAAGATGTAGTTTTCCATTGTTTCACGCATTAAGCGCTGGTCTTCAACTATCAAAACACGGATCATGATATTTCCTCCCCATTCAGCGGTACGGATACCGTCAGTCTGAATTGCGGCACAGCCTCAATCTGCATTGCACCGCCGTAACTTTCTACCCGGAAACGCAGCGAAGTCAGTCCACCGCCGGGGATGATCCCGCCCGTGGGCACGACACCGCTGTTGGTGATTATTGCCGTTGCCGTTTCGCTGTCATTTTCAAGGCGGACATACAACTCTTTTGCGCCCGCATGGCGCACGGCGTTGGTCATGCACTCCCTTATGGCAGAGGTGAGAATATCGGCGGCTCTGTTATCCGGCAGTATCCCCGTGGTGTGCAGTTGGATGCCAATGCTGTGACCTGCGCTTTCAAGACTTTTGAGTGCATTTGTTTCGTCCGGTTCCTCTGCCTCGTGCTTTAGAAGCCGCACCGCATTCTTCCATGCGGTCAGATCCAGTTCGTCAATCGGGTGGTTTTCCTGCAAAAACAGCCGCGTGGCAATCACACTCCGTCCGATATCATCATGGATGCGCATTTTTGTTTTCAGTATTTCTTCCTCACGGGTCACTGCAAGGATATCGGCGGAAAGGCGGCGCAAACGCCGTCCGTATTCCGCAAGAGCAAGGTTGTTCTGTTCCAGCTCCTTTGTTTTGCGGTACAGATCTGTTACATCGGATGCAGTGACCTGTGTATAGGTGCCGCCATCCTGCGTGGTAATCTGCTTTGCGGCAAAGCACCATGCCGTGCCGTTCTCTGCAAGATACACCCGCGTTTCTTTTTGGACGACAGCCGGAGAATTATCCAGCAGATCCGCAAGACTTTGCGGGTCTTTGCCGGTAAACTCAAGGATCAGGCTGTACATTTTGCGGTTGCACAGGGCGAGAATGCCGTTTTTATCAAAAAAGCAAATGCCGCTCGGCAGATTGTCAAGGGCATCTTTGACCGAGTTGCGGATTGTCCGTTTCATATTGTGGCACCTCCCGTATTAAGGCGGAGCAGGAGCCGCTGCTCGCCGTCCTCGTCTTTCTGCACCGTAACCGTATCCGAAGCAAGCGGGGAAAGGTCAGTTTGGGCATCCGTAAATATTTTGAGATATACAGCGCCGTCCTTCCTGCCTGCGTGTACGGTCATGCTGCATTCGCAGTCAAGAAGGTGTTCTGCGGTTTTTTCAAAAAATTCGTATAGTGAAATGATATGTACCGACAAAATCTGCCCGGTGAGCACGGAGCGGTAGCCACAGATAATTCCGCAGGCATCAAGGGCGCTCTGGGACTCGCCGATGCAAAGATCCAGCTCATGTGCGTCCAGCAATGAGGATTTTTCGGATAAAAACGCAAGATTGCTGCGCCGTTTCAGATAAGAGCCAATGACCAGCATCTGATACAGCAGGCGCTTTTTAACTGTCTCGCTCTCCGCCGTTTCCACACGGCGGATCATATCGTCCATCATACTGAGCTGGTGCGCCGTATCCCGCTGAAGGATGTTGTACAGTCTGTCCTGCTCCAGAATATGCGCTTCATGCTTTTTCAGCGCCTGTTCTTCTTCCTCAATCTGATTGGTTTCCTCCAATTCTTCCTTCATGTCCTCAAGCTCGTCTAAAACACGGAGCAGAGGTGATATATCCTCCGTCCACACCACATGACCGATTTTGATCGGTGCTCCGGAAAGACGAATACCGTTTTCCAGCAGAACGGGAGAAATTTCCGTTTGCTGCAGAATATCCGCACCGATATTCTGCGCCGCATCGGAGGAAAGCAGGACATGGTAGTCCGCATCGGTGATCTGGGCGGCAACAGTGGAGGCGTGAAACAGCATGGCATAGTGGGTATTCGCCCGCAGAAAGCCGCATTTTATAAATATTTCAAGTGTTGCCGCATACATCAGGCAAAAAACAGCCGTCATGTCCCCCAAAGCGAGACGCAGCCAGGGCACTCCCAGCACATAGAAGGTCAGGTACAGGAGAAGCCCGAAAATGGGAATACAGGGAAGCAGGATTAACTTGCGCTTATCCGCCACCCGGCGCTTTTTGCGCAGGATTACGAGAAGAACCAGCGCACAGATGACCGTCCAGCCGGCAACGACAACATACCCGATACCGTAACTGTAATCCTTGTCCGACCACACCGGTGCATCCGCCGGGAAGCGGAACACAAGCTGATGCAGGTCGTTGGTAAGCACCAGCAGGACAAGCAGTGTTGCCGGCACATACAGAAGTGCCGCAGCTTTCGGCAGGGGTGCTTCATCCTTTTGACCGATGGATATTGCCGTGAGTGCCGCAAGCATCGGAATCGACAGTAGTGCCGGATAGTAGAGATACCACAGATACCGCACAATGACAGGGTGCGTTACAAAATAGTATTTCAATGAGCGCACGAAAAACCACAACACCATCAGAGTGGCGGCGGCGGTCAGATACCGGCGTGCCGGCGTTCCGATAATCCGCTGCCGGACGGACAGTCCCCAGGCGATAAACAGCCCGATGTATATGGTGCTGCGGATAATGCCCATTGTGTTCGGTGAAATGTTAAGGACACCGAGAACACGGGCGAGGATGGCGCAGAAAACAGCCGCCGCAACAAAAACAGCGGTTCGCACGGAAGCTTTATTCGGTTTTGTCACGGCAATCCCTCCGTTTTTCTTTGTTCTTTCCGTCTGCTCACGGGTATTCTCTCATGAATTGCAGTATAGCATATAATTCGACAGTTTGACAGCGGAATTGTAAATACGGGACATTGGTGGGACTGGCAAAAATTTATAAATCTTTAAGACATGTGACCAATAATTCACAATTCCTCTATTGATTTATCAATTTTGGTTCACTATAATAAAATGTACTTATTGACGGAATAATCATGGTAGGAAAAGAAACGGAGTCTTTATGGATAACAATAATATGAATCAAAACGGAAACGGACAGAGAGGACCTGGACAGGGCGGCCCGGGCAATCAGAATCCGAGAAGAGTAAATTTGCTGCTGCTGTTGGTGGCGGCGCTGATCACGCTGATGCTGACCAGTGTGTTTATGAGATCGGTCTCCGGCAACCAGACGGAGGAAAAGAGCTATTCCGAGTTCATGGCATGGGTGGAGGAAGGCTATTCGGAGGGACAGCCCAACTCGAAGGTCAAGAGCGTCAAATACGGATCGGACAAGATCTATATTGAGCTTGTGGAAGAAAAGAATAAGAATACCAGCCCGTTTCTCTACACCATGGGCGTGAAAACCACTTACTATACCGCACTGGTGGAGGACGATACCCTTCCCGAGAGACTGCGCGAGGCAGGCGTTGAGGTGTGGGGTTATATTCCCGACAACTCAGGCTTTATTATGGAGATTCTTCTTTATTATGTACTGCCTCTGGTACTGTTCTGGGTTTTGCTGAGCTTCCTGTTCAGAAAACTCAACAAGGGCGGCGGCCCCATGGGCGTCGGAAAGAGCAACGCCAAGGTGTATGTCCAGAAGGAGACCGGCATTACCTTCAAGGATGTGGCGGGCGAGGATGAGGCAAAGGAATCCCTGCAGGAGGTGGTTGATTTCCTGCACAATCCCGGAAAATATTCCAAGATCGGTGCAAAGCTGCCGAAGGGCGCGCTGCTTGTAGGCCCTCCCGGTACCGGTAAGACTTTGCTTGCGAAGGCTGTTGCGGGAGAGGCGGGCGTGCCGTTCTTCTCGCTGGCAGGTTCTGACTTTATCGAGCTGTATGTGGGCGTGGGTGCATCCCGTGTCCGCGATCTGTTCAAGGAGGCGACCAAGAACGCTCCCTGTATCATATTTATCGACGAGATCGACGCCATCGGACGAAGCCGTGATTCCAAGTACGGCGGCGGAAACGAGGAGAGGGAGCAGACGCTGAACCAGCTTCTCTCCGAGATGGACGGTTTTGACAGCTCCAAGGGAATCCTGATTCTCGGTGCGACCAACCGCCCCGAGATCCTCGACAAGGCGCTTCTGCGTCCCGGACGGTTTGACCGGAGAATCATTGTGGATAAGCCCGATCTGAAAGGGCGCGTGGAGATTTTGAAGGTTCACGCAAAGGACGTCAAGATGGACGAGACGGTGGACTTTGATGCCATTGCGCTTGCGACCAGCGGAGCCGTGGGGGCGGATCTTGCCAACATGATCAACGAAGCCGCTATTAACGCTGTAAAGGACGGCAGGGAATATGTGAGCCAGAAGGATCTGTTTGACGCTGTGGAGCAGGTGCTTGTGGGCAAGGAGAAGAAAGACCGCATTATGAGCAAGGAGGAGCGCAGGATCGTTTCCTACCATGAGGTTGGACATGCGCTTGTCAGTGCGTTGCAGAAAAATTCGGAGCCTGTGCAGAAGATTACCATTGTGCCCAGAACCATGGGCGCGCTCGGCTATGTGATGCAGGTGCCCGAGGAAGAAAAATACCTGAACACCGAGGCGGAGCTGCGCGATATGCTGGTGGGTCTGGTGGCAGGCCGGGCTGCGGAGGAAATCGTCTTTGATACGGTGACCACGGGCGCAGCCAACGATATTGAGAAGGCAACCGGCATTGCCCGAGCCATGGTGACGCAGTACGGTATGAGCGAGCACTTCGGACTGGTGGGCTTGTCCACCGTGGAGAGCAAGTACCTGGACGGCAGGGAAGTGATGAACTGCAGCGATACCACCGCCGCCGAGGTGGACAGGGAAGTGGTAGCGCTTCTGAAGGAGAGCTACGAGAAGGCGAAGAAGCTTCTTTCCGAGAACAGGGAGCTGATGGATAAGCTGGCAGCATTCCTGATTGAGCGCGAGACGATCACCGGAAAAGAATTTATGGAGATTTACAGAAAAGAAAAAGGGATTCCGGAGCCGGAAAAGAAAGAGGACGGAGAGAAGCCCGGAGAGCAGAACGCCGCAGCCGGACAGACCGGAGCCGACGCGCCGACATCCGATGCACAGACGGGGGCAGGCATGCAGACGTCCGGAGAGCAGAACGGCACAGATGTGTGGACGCCCAACACACAGAGCGGTGCTAATGCCGAAAACGGCGCAGGCGGCAGCACGGGAATCTTTTCCGGACATACACTGGAGTAACGGACAGGTATGTTTGACTTTGAAGAAGAGTTAAAAAAGCTTCCGAAGAAGCCGGGAGTTTATATCATGCATGACAAACAGGATGCCATCATCTATGTGGGGAAGGCAGTCAACCTGCACAACCGTGTGCGCTCGTATTTCCGGGAGCACATCGGCAGGGGGCCCCAGATAGATAAGATGGTGTCCTTAATTGCGCGTTTCGAGTACATTGTCACGGACTCAGAACTGGAAGCGCTGGTTCTGGAAAATAATCTGATCAAGGAACATCTTCCTAAATATAATACCCTTTTGAAGGACGACAAAACGTATCCCTACATCAAGGTCACGGTGGGGGAGGCATATCCGAGGATTTTGTTTGCGAGGGAAATGAAGAAGGACAAATCCCGGTATTTCGGTCCCTACACCAGTGCGGGCGCGGTGAAGGATACCATAGAGCTGCTCAACAAGCTTTACAGGCTGCGCACCTGCAACCGGAGCCTGCCGAAGGACATCGGGCAGGAGAGACCGTGCCTGAACTACCATATCAAGCAGTGCGCCGCTCCGTGTCAGGGCTATGTGAGCATGGAGGAGTACAGGCAGCAGGTGGACCGCGCACTGGAGTTTTTGAACGGCAGCTACGGCACCATCCTGAAGGAGCTGGAGGCGAAAATGAAGGACGCCGCCGAAAAGATGGAGTTTGAGGAGGCGGCGCGCTACCGGGATCTGTATAACAGCGTAAAATCCGTGGCACAGAAGCAGAAGATCACGGACAGCGTGGGCGAGGACAGGGATATCATCGCCATATCCAAGGACGATACGGATGCGGTGGTGCAGGTGTTCTTTGTGCGGGACGGAAGGCTCATCGGCAGGGAGCATTTCTATATGATGCGGGTGTCCGGCTGCGAAAAACCGCAGATTCTGGGTGATTTTGTGAAGCAGTTCTATGCGGGGACGCCCTTTATTCCCAGAGAATTGATGTTACAGTATGAAGTGGAGGACATGCCGCTTCTGGAGGAGTGGCTCAGCAAGAGAAAAGGAAACCGCGTGAAGATCCTTGTTCCCAAGAAGGGAACCAAGGAAAAGCTGGTGGAGCTGGCGGCGCAGAATGCATCACTGGTACTGAGTCAGGACAGGGAGCGCTTAAAACGGGAAGAGGGAAGAACCATCGGCGCGGTGAAGGAGATCGCGGAGCTTCTCGACCTGAAAAATGTCAACCGCATGGAGGCGTTTGATATCTCCAACATCAGCGGCTTTGCCAATGTGGGCTCCATGGTGGTGTTTGAGAAGGGAAAACCCAAGCGGAGCGATTACAGGAAATTCCGCATCAAAACCGTGGCGGGACCGGATGATTACGCCTGCATGAGAGAGGTGCTCACCAGACGGTTTACCCACGGCAGGGAGGAACAGGAGAGACTGCGGGAGAAGGAAGTGGATGCAGAGTTCGGCAGCTTCACCAAATTCCCGGATCTTTTGCTGATGGACGGCGGCAGAGGCCAGGTGAACATTGCGCTTGCAGTTCTGGAGGAGCTTCACCTTGACATTCCCGTCTGCGGAATGGTGAAGGATGACGACCACCGTACCAGAGGGCTTTATTACCACAACGTGGAGATCGCCATAGACACCCGCTCCGAGGGATTCAAGCTGATTACCCGGATTCAGGATGAGGCGCACCGCTTTGCCATTGAATATCACAGATCCCTCCGCAGCACGAATCAGGTCAAATCCGTTTTGGACGACATACCCGGAGTGGGGCCGGCCAGACGCAAGGCGCTGATGCGGAGCTTCCGGTCAATCGAGGAGCTGAGGCAGGCAAGCGTGGAGGAACTCGCCCGGGTGCCGGAGATACCGGAGCATGTGGCACAGGAGATCCATCGTTTTTTCAAGGAGAAAGACACTTCACACCAATCAGAGGGTGTGATAGAATAAAAGACATGAAATCAGGAAGCGAGGTACGGGTATGGCAAGTGTAAAACTGGAGCGTCTGATCGAGAAGTTCAAGCTGACGAATCTGACGCCCGACATTGATGTTACGGGGATCCGGATCGTGCAGCCGGATGTGAACAGACCGGCATTGCAGATGGCAGGTTATTTTGAACATTTCGATTCCTCAAGACTGCAGGTGATCGGCTTTGTGGAGTACACCTACATGGAGGGGATCAGCGAGGAGCAGAAGAGGTGCGTATATGACAAGCTGATGACCTATGATATACCCTGTATCGTGTTCAGCCGGGAACTGCAGCCGGACGACATCTTTCTGGAGATTGCCCACAAGCACAACAGACCGGTGCTCTCCACAAAGAAAAACACATCCGTGTTCATGGCGGAGGCGATCAGGTGGCTGAATGTGAAGCTTGCTCCCTGCATTTCCGTACACGGCGTTCTGGTGGATGTGTACGGCGAGGGCGTGCTGATTACGGGGGAGAGCGGTATCGGTAAGTCCGAGGCGGCGCTGGAGCTGATCAAGAGAGGACACCGTCTGGTGACGGACGACGTGGTGGAGCTGCGCAAGGTCAGCGACGACACGCTGGTGGGCTCCGCACCCGACATTACCAAGCACTTTATCGAGCTCCGCGGTATCGGAATCATCGATGTGAAGGCGCTGTTCGGCGCTTCCAGCGTGAAGGATACCCAGTCGGTGGATCTGGTGATCAAGCTGGAGGAGTGGGACAAGGACAAGGAGTACGACCGTCTCGGCCTGGAGGAGGAATATACGGAGTATCTTGGGAATAAGATAGTATGCCATACACTTCCCATCCGTCCCGGACGGAATCTGGCGGTGATCTGTGAATCTGCCGCAGTCAACCACAGACAGAAAAAGATGGGCTACAACGCGGCGAAGGAGCTATACACCAGAGTACAGAACTCTCTGGCAAAAAGAAGAGAAGAGGACGAGGACTGAGACTTATGAAAAAGTATGTATTCGGAGTGGATGTGGGCGGTACGACCGTCAAGATGGGACTGTTTGACATGAATGCCAATGTGCTGGACAAATGGGAGATCCCCAGTGTCACGGCAAACGGTGGGGAGCGTATTCTCCCCGACATTGCTGACAGCATCAGGGCAAAACTGAAGGAAAATGACATTGAGCTGTCCGAGGTGGCGGGTGTCGGCATCGGTGTGCCGGGGCCGGTCGACGCGGAGGGCACCATATATAAGACCGCCAATCTGGGATGGGACACCGTGTTCAATATCCCGGAGGCTTTCCGCGAATATCTGGATCTGCCCGTCATGGCGGGAAATGATGCAAATGTTGCCGCGCTGGGTGAAATGTGGCAGGGCGGCGGAAAAGGCTATAAGGATCTGGTGGTGGTTACGCTTGGGACCGGCGTGGGCGGCGGCATTATCTGCAACGGTCAGATGGTGACGGGCGCAAAGGGCGCAGGCGGCGAGATCGGACATATCCATGTGGAGGACAATGAGACAGAGGAATGCGGCTGCCACAATATCGGCTGTCTGGAGCAGTACTCCTCCGCAACGGGAATTGTGCGTCTTGCCAAGAAGCGTCTGGCACAGGACGAAACGCCCAGCGTACTGCGCGACAGGGAGCTTTCTGCAAAGGCGGTGTTCGACGCCGTGAAGTTTGGCGATGCGCTGGCAATCGAGGTGGCGGAGCGCTTCGGAGAGTATCTGGGCAAGGGACTTGCAGCCGTTGCGGGAGTGGTGAATCCCCGTGCGTTTGTAATCGGCGGCGGCGTTTCCAAGGCAGGAGAGGTTCTGTTTGAGTATATCAGACCCTACTATATGCAGTATGCGTTCAGAGGCTGCCGTGATGTGGAGTTCGCGCTTGCCAAGCTGGGTAACGATGCCGGTATCTACGGAGCGGCAAAGCTGGTGCTGGATCAGTGCCGCGTGACGGAATAGACGGAAACGGGAAGGGCATAGGTATAAAGATGATCAGTCAGGCAGTAAAGGAAGCACTTCAAAGATTTGTACCTGCAGAGAATATTTTATATGAAGAACCACTAAAAAAATACACCACCTTCCGGGTGGGAGGAGAGGCAGACTGTCTGATCGAAATTGCGGATCCGGCATGGCTGCCTCCGCTGGTTTCCTATCTCAATAAGGTGGAGATTCCTTATTTTGTGCTGGGAAACGGCAGCAATCTTCTGGTGGGCGACAAAGGATACCGTGGTATTGTCCTGCATCTTGCCGGCAGGCTGGCACAGATCCGCGTGGAGGGAAACCGTGTCATTGCACAGGCGGGCGCATACCTTTCGCAGGCAGCCAGAACCGCCGCACAGCACGGACTTACCGGGCTGGAGTTCGCGGCAGGGATTCCCGGGACCGTGGGCGGCGGCGTGGTGATGAATGCCGGAGCCTATGACGGCGAGATGAAGCAGGTGGTGGAAGAGGTATCGGTTCTGGACAGGGAGGGCACGCCCCTCACACTGAATAACGAGACTATGGAGTTCGGATACCGTACCAGCGTGATCAAGCAGCATCCGTTCATCGTGACGGAGTGCAGTTTTCTGCTGAAAGCGGGAGATCCGGAGGAAATCCGGAAAAAAATGGAAGATTTTCAGGCGAGAAGAAAAGAGAAGCAGCCGCTTGAATATCCCAGCGCCGGCAGCACCTTCAAACGGCCGGAGGGGTATTTCGCGGGGAAGCTGATCATGGACGCCGGGCTGCGTGGACTTTCCGTGGGCGGCGCGCAGGTATCCGAGAAGCACTGCGGCTTTCTCATCAACCGGGGAGATGCCACAGCGGCGGACATAAGAGACCTGATTTCACAGGTGCAGGAGGAAGTGGAACGGCGTTTTTCCGTGAAACTGGAGCCGGAAGTGATCTTTTTGGGAGAGTTTTAGAAAGGGGCAAAAGATGCGTTTTGTAGTAGTGACGGGCATGAGCGGCGGCGGCAAGAGTACCGCCCTGAAAATGCTGGAGGATGCAGGGTTTTATTGCGTGGACAATCTTCCCGCGTCCCTGATCGAGAAATTTGTCGAGCTGATCGCCACGCCGGGCAGCGAGATCACGAAGGTGGCGTTGGGGCTGGACGTCCGCGCGGGCGAATCCTTCAAGGAAGTAACAAGCATTTTGCAGAAGGAGAAGGAGGCGGGATATGATTTTGAGATCCTGTTTATGGACGCCTCCGACAATGCGCTTGTAAAACGCTATAAGGAAACAAGGCGCGTGCACCCGCTGGCGTCGGGCGGCAGGGTCGAGGAGGGAATCCGCAGGGAACGGGATCTGCTCTCCGGCATCAAGACACAGGCGGATTATGTGATCGACAGCTCCAATCTTCTGACAAGGGAATTAAAAGAGGAGCTTGACCGCATTTTTATCAAGAATGAGGAATACAATAGTCTCATGATCACACTGTTGTCCTTCGGCTTCAAGTACGGGATCCCGGCGGACGCGGATCTGGTGTTTGACGTGCGTTTCCTGCCCAATCCCTTCTATATAGATGAGCTGAAGCAAAAGACGGGGAACGACAAAGAAGTGAGGGATTATGTGATGCAGTTTGAAGAGTCCCGCACCTTTTTGGACAAGCTGACGGATATGCTGCAATTTCTGATTCCCAACTATGTGAAGGAAGGGAAGTATCAGCTTGTGGTGGCGATCGGCTGCACCGGCGGACAGCACCGAAGCGTGACCCTTGCAAACGAGCTGTACGGCAGGATGAAGGATCAGGGAGGCTACGGCATCAAGCTGTTTCACAGAGAAGTAAGATCGGAGTGAGAGGATGTCTTTTTCGGCAGAGGTGAAGGATGAACTGGCCCGGCATATCAGTCCGGCAAGGCATTGCCAGATCGCAGAGCTGTCCGCCATCATGCATTTTTGCGGGCAGTACGGGCAGGACAGGGACGGAAATCTCACGCTGGGGTTTCAGACGGAAAATGAAGCCCTTGTGAGAAAAGGCTTTACATTATTGAAAAAAACATATAATATAAATACTGGCATCGTAGAAAAGGGCGAAAAATGTCGGGATTTGCTGTCAAAGTTTGGAAATCTTGAGAGCGTGACAGACCCGGTACTGTTAAAAAACGCATGCTGCCGCAGGGCTTTTCTGAGGGGAGCCTTTTTGTGCTGCGGCTCCATCAGCGACCCTGCAAAGGGGTATCACATGGAGTTTGTCTGCGACAGGGAGGAGCAGGCGGAGCAGTTAAAACAGGTGATGGCGCAGTTTGATGTGGAAGCAAAGACGGTCCTGCGCAAGCGCTATTTTGTGGTGTACCTGAAAGAGGGCGCGGGGATCGTGGAGCTTCTGAATGTAATGGAGGCGCACATTTCCCTTATGAATCTGGAAAATCTGCGGATCATCAAGGAGATGCGTAATTCCATCAACCGCAGGGTAAACTGCGAGGCAGCAAATATTACCAAGACGATAAAGGCATCCACCAGACAGGTGGAGGACATATTATATATCAAGCAACATTATGGCTTTTCCAAACTTCCGGACAATTTACGCGAGATGGCTGAGGTGAGGCTGGAGTATCCGGATGCGGCGTTGAAGGAGCTGGGTGAGTACCTGGATCCGCCGGTGGGCAAGTCGGGAGTGAATCACAGACTGCGAAAACTGAGTGAACTTGCTGATAAGCTGAGAGCGTAAGCTAGAGGAGGAGAATTATTATGACAAAGGAACTGATCACGATCAATCTGGACAGCGGATTGGAAGCAACTCTTGCGGCAATGCTGGTACAGGTCGCAAGCAAGTATGACAGCACGGTGTACGTGCAGTCGGAGGACGGAGCCATCAAAGTCAATGCCAAGAGCATCATGGGAATGATGAGTCTGGGATTGAGCAATGGGATGAAGCTGGTCATTTCGGCAGACGGAAAGGACGAGAAGGAAGCCGTATCCGATATCAGACAGTATCTTGGCGGAAAAGAAGACTGAGAGAGCTGACCGGACGACGCGGAGGACATGATGAAGCGCAAAAGAATAATGGTGGGCGTGCTGCTTGCGGCTGTGCTGTGTGTCATTGCCGGAGGCGCGTTTGTGTTTTATTCCTATTCCACAAGAGTTTACAAACACTGTATGGCGGAGGCGGGAACCGAGGTTGTCGCAGAAGATTTCCTGAAGGATCCCTCCTTCGACATTGCTTTTACGGAGGACAGTGCACAGATTGATACCGCAGTTCCGGGGGACTACAAAGTGAAGCTCCGCTCGGGACTTTTTACATACACCTGCACACTGACCATACAGGACACGGTTGCACCGGCCGCGGAAGTGCGGGAGGTCGTTTCGGGTCACAATGAGGCAGTTGAGGCAGGAGACTTTGTGGTTTCGGCAGAGGATGAGACGGAGGTTTTTTTCTCCTATGTGCAGGAGCCGGACTTTGGGGCGTACGGCGCCCATGATGTGCAGATCCGGATTGCGGATCTGGGCGGCAATGAGACAATCTGTGATACGGTTCTGGTGATCAGCCCCGTGCGGGAGCGTGTGGAGGTTGAGGCGGGAAACAATCTTCCCACACTCCGGGACTTTATGCTGACGGACGAATTTTCGGATGCGAAGATTGTGTCTGGCATGGAAGATATTCCCATGGATACGGTGGGGGAACATGAGATTTCCATAACGGCAGGCGGCTTTACCTATTCCTCCTGCCTTGCAGTCGTGGATACCATACCGCCCATTCTGCAGGTGCAGGATGTGAGTGCTTATACCACTTCCGAGCTTAAGGTGGAGGATTTCGTGGTGCTGGCACAGGATACCACGGCAATCGTCTGCTCTTTTGCTACCGAGCCGGACATGACGGCTGTGGGTACGCAGACTGTCACCGTGCAGGCATGCGACGAGGGCGGCAACACGGTTGTTGCGGATGCGCGGCTCACGCTGGCGGAAGATACGGAGGCTCCGGTCTTTACGGGGGTCAGGGATCAGGTTGTATATATCGGAGACAGTATCAGCTACAAGACGGGCGTGCAGGTTACGGACAACTGTGACCCCGACATGAGCTTTTCCGTGGACAACAGCCGGGTGGATCTGAACACGGAGGGCGTTTATCCCGTTACCTACTCTGCGGTTGACCGGGCAGGGAATGAAGCGGCTGTGACCATTCAGGTTACGGTACATAAGAGGGCTTATTCCATAGAGGAGGTGGATGCGCTGGCGGACAAGGTTCTTGCGGGCATCATCACCGACGATATGAGCGAGTATGATAAATTGACGGCGATCTACAAGTGGGTGCGCAGAAATGTCGGTTATATCGGTCACTCCGACAAGGGAGACTGGGTAAAGGCGGCCTACGAGGGACTTGCCATGGGACAGGGGGACTGCTATGTCTTTGCCTGTGTCGCAAAGGAGCTTCTGACAAGAGCGGGCATTGAGAACAGGGATATTGCAAAGATTCCCGCCAAAACGGAGCATTACTGGAATCTGGTCAATATCGGGGAGGGCTGGTATCACTACGACACCTGCCCGAGAAAAGACAGAGCCGTGTTCTGCTATGTGACGGATGCCGAACTGATGGAGTATTCCAATTCGCATAACGGAACCCACAATTATGACAGGACGATTTATACGGATATACAGTAGAAGGATAAGAGCGTGAACAGATTAGGCATTATCGGCGGGCTTGGCCCCATGGCAACTGCATATTTCATGCAGCTTGTGATTCAGATGACACAGGCGCAGACGGATCAGGAGCATATTGAGATGATTATCTACAACTGCCCCTCCATCCCGGACAGAACCCGCTATATCATCGGGGAGAGTGATGAAAACCCGGTGGAGCCCATGATCGCCATCGGCAAAAAGCTGGCGGAGGCGGGGGCGGGAACCATTGCCATTCCCTGTATTACGGCGCACTATTTCCATGATGAGATGGAGCATGCCATCGGGGTGCCGATCCTTCACGGAATTGCGGAGACGGCGGAGTATCTTGTGCAGCGCGGCTGTACCCGCGTGGGCGTCATGGCGACGGACGGAACCGTAAAGAGCGGGCTGTTCACCAAGGAATTTGAGAAAAAGGGAATCACCTGCGATTATCCTTCCGCGGAGGGACAGGCGGCGGTGATGGAGCTGATCTATCAGGATGTGAAGGCGGGAAAGCCTGTGGATATGGACAAGTTCCGCAGCGTGGCGCGGGAGCTGTTCGACAGGGGCGCCGAGGTTATTCTGCTTGGCTGTACGGAGCTTTCCCTGATCAAGAGGGACAACCGTCTGGGCGAGGGCTTTCTGGATGTCATGGAGGTGCTTGCCAAGTGCAGCGTGGAGAGATATGGTATTCTTAAGCCGGAGTACACGGAGCTGATTACAAAGGAGTGAGAAACAACATGCAGAATCATGTTTTGGATTATCTGGACAGAACGGTGGAGCGGGTTCCCGACAAGCTTGCCTTTGCGGACGACGAGACCGGCTATACCTTCCGCCAGATCAACGATATAGCAAACGGGATCGGTACCTGCCTCCATGATAGGGGCTACTACAAGGAACCGGTCATTGTTTTCATGCGGAAAAGTCCCAAGGAGATCGCAACGTTTTTTGCCGTGATCAACGGCGGCTGCTTCTATGTCCCCATTGACGAGGAGATGCCCGCCACCCGGATTGACCTGATTCTTGAAAATTGCACACCCAGAGTGCTGATCTGCGACAGCGAGACGAAAACGGCGGCTGAAAAGCTGCATTTTACCGGAGAAATTCTGGTCTATGATGAAATAGTGAACTATCCGGGAAATCAGGAGGTGATTTCCGCAATCAGGGCGAAAGCCATTGATACGGATCCCCTTTACATTGTGTTTACTTCCGGCTCGACGGGCGTTCCGAAGGGCGTCTGCGCCTGCCACCGCTCTGTGCTTGACTATATCGAGCAGCTTTCCGAGACGCTTTCCTTCAACGAAGATACCGTGTTCGGAAACCAGACGCCGCTGTATTTCGACGCCTGCTTAAAGGAGCTTTACCCGACTCTTAAGTTTGGCGCGACCACATACCTGATTCCGCACCAGCTCTTTATGTTCCCTGTGAAGCTGGTGGAATATCTCAATGAGAAAAAAATCAATACCATCTGCTGGGTGGTTTCCGCGCTGACAATGATCTCCGCGTTCAGAACCTTTGACACCGTAGTGCCGGAGTATCTGCACACGGTTGCCTTCGGAAGTGAGGTATTTCCCATCAAGCAGTTCCGCCTGTGGAGACAGGTGCTCCCCAAGGCGGCGTTCTTCAACCTGTACGGCCCCACGGAGGGAACCGGCATGTGCTGCTATTATGCGGTGAACCGGGATTTTGAACTGACGGACAGCATTCCCATAGGCAGGCCGTTTAAAAATACGGAGATCCTGCTTCTGACCGACAAGGACGAGCCTGCGGCGGACGGCGAGGAGGGTGAGATCTGCATCAGAGGAACCTCCGTGACGCTGGGCTACTACAACAACCCGGAGAAAACGGCGGCGAGCTTCGTGCAGAACCCGCTGAACAAGGCATATCCCGAGATTATCTACCGCACCGGCGATATCGGAAAAAAGAACGAGTTCGGCGAGCTGGTGTTTGTGTCCCGCAAGGATTACCAGATCAAGCATATGGGACACCGGATCGAGCTTGGAGAGATCGAGGCAAACGTGAATCTTCTGCCGGAGATCAAGCTGTCCGGCTGTGTATACCATAAAGAAAAGAATAAGATCGTATTGTTCTATGTGGGCGATATCGAGGCGGCGGAGCTGACAAAGGTTCTGAAGGAAAAGCTGCCCCGCTATATGCTGCCGAACCAGTCGGTGAAGCTTGAGGAGATGCCGTTTACGGCAAACGGAAAGATCGACCGCAAGGCGCTTGCGGCAAGACTTGTATAGAGAAATCACGCAGGGAGGAAAATGAAAAAATGGAAGATCTATTGGAGATTTTGAGAGAACTGCACCCGGATGTGGACTTTGAGCACTGCACGGATCTGGTGGACGGCGGAATTCTGGATTCCTTTGACATCGTGACGCTGATCACGGAGATCAACGATACCTTTGATGTCTCCATCGGGGCAAACGAGATCATACCGGAGAACTTCAACAGTGCGGAAGCGTTGTATGAACTGATTTCTTCCAAGATGGATGCAGAGGAGTAAGCATGCTGTTTACATCATATGAATTTATCCTGTTTCTGGGGATCGTATTCATTCTGTACTACCTTGTGCCGAAGAAGATGCAGTGGAAGTTTCTGCTTCTGGCAAGCTACGCCTTCTACTTTATCGCGAGCCCCTTTTATCTGATCTACATACTGGCAACGACCGTGACCACGTTCCTTGCCACAAGACAGATCAGGATCAGGAAAGAATCCTTTCAGAAGAAATTTGACCTTGTTAAGAAAGAGCTTGACAGGGAACAGAGAAAAGAAATGAAGGAGCAGGAGAAAAAGCATCAGTTCCGGCTGATGCTCTTTTGCCTGCTCTTTAATCTGGGTATTCTGGCGGTGGTCAAGTACACCAACTTTGCCATTGCCAACGTGAACGCCGTGATAAGACTTTTTGACAAGGACGCGGCGCTGTCCTTCGTGAATCTGATCATTCCCATGGGCATTTCTTTCTACACTTTCCAGTCCATGGGATACCTGATCGATGTGTATCAGGGAAAATATGAGGCGGAGAAAAATCCCTTCAAGGTGGCGCTGTTCATTTCCTTTTTCCCGCAGCTTGTGCAGGGACCCATCAGCCGTTTTGACGAGCTGTCCAAGTCGCTGTTTGCGGAGCACCGGGCGGACTACCGCACCATCACCTTCGGACTGCAGCGTATCCTTTGGGGCTTTTTCAAGAAGCTTGTGATCGCCGACCGCATGCTTACGGCGGTGAACGCCATCATCAAGGACACGGAGACCTATCACGGTGCGTTTGTTCTGGTGGGAATGCTGTTCTATGCGCTGGAGCTGTATGCGGATTTCACCGGAGGCATTGACATTACCATCGGCGTGGCGCAGACTATGGGCATCGGGGTGACGGAAAACTTCAGACGCCCCTACTTCTCCAAGAATATCAAGGAATATTGGAAGCGCTGGCATATCACCATGGGAACATGGTTTACGGACTATATTTTTTACCCCATCTCCATCTGCAAGACCATGCAGAGGCTTTCCAAGTTTTCCAGAAAGCATTTCGGGGAGCAGATCGGAAAGAGAATCCCGGTCTACCTGTCCTCCTTCGTGGTGTGGTTCACCACGGGTATCTGGCACGGGGCAAGCTGGAACTTTATCGCATGGGGAATCGGCAACTTTGTGGTCATTATGATCTCTCAGGAGCTGGAGCCGCTCTACCGCAAATTCCATGAGCATTTTTCCGTGGAGGGCAGACTGCCGTTCAAGATGTTCCAGGTGGTTCGCACGGTGCTTCTGATGAGCTGTCTGCGCATGTTTGACTGCTATCGGGATGTGCCCCTCACATTTAAAATGTTTGGCAGCATGATCACGAGGTTCCGTATCGGGGATCTGACGCCCGCAGCTTTTCTTGGCATGGGACTTACGGCATGGGATTACGGCATTCTGGCGGTGGGCGCGATCCTTCTGGTTGCGGTGAGTCTGATGCAGAGGAGCGGAAGCGTCAGGGAGCGGATTGCCGCCAAAAGCTTCCCGTTGCGCTTTGTCGTGTGGTACGGTCTGTTTCTTGCCATTGTGGTGTTCGGGGCATACGGCATCGGATACAGTGCAAGCCAGTTTATTTATAATCAGTTTTGACGAGGGTATTTGCCATGACCGGAAAAAAGAAAACGGTATTATACATAGTGTCGGCGCTTGTGGTTGCACTCGCAGGGCTGTGGCTGTTACAGAGGCTTCTTGAGCCGAAGTACATGCACGGAATCGTGGAAGGCGCCATGATAGCGGAGTATTACAACGAGGACATGGATCATGATGTGGTTTTTGTCGGGGATTGCGAGCTGTATGAAAATATCAGTCCCGCCGTCCTGTGGGAGGATTACGGCATCAACAGCTACATCCGGGGCAGCGCGCAGCAGTTGATCTGGCAGTCGTACTACCTGATGGAAGAGACCCTGAAATATGAAAAGCCGAAAGTTTTTGTGTTCAATGTGCTGTCCATGAAGTATAATGAACCACAGAAGGAGGCATACAACCGCATGACTCTGGACGGCATGCGCTGGTCTGCCTCAAAGGTGGGCTCCATACGCGCATCCATGCTCCCGGAGGAAAATTTTATTGAGTATGTATTCCCCATTCTGCGTTTCCACTCCCGATACAGCGAGCTGGAGCAGGATGATCTGACCTATCTCTTTGACAGGCAGCCTGTGACCCACAACGGCTATTACATGAGAGTGGATGTGAAGCCCGCTGAGAATGTACCGGAGGGAAAACCTCTGGGAGACTACCGCTTCGGGGAGAATGCCTATTCTTATCTTGACAAGATGGTGGAGCTCTGCGAGAAAAACGGCGTGGAGCTGGTGTTGGTGAAGGCTCCCAGTCTCTATCCTTACTGGTATGATGAGTGGGATGAGCAGATGAAGGAGTACGCCGAGGCCCACGGGCTTAAGTATTACAATTTCCTTGATGACATTGAGGAGATCGGGCTGGATTTTTCCGTGGATACCTATGATGCGGGACTTCACTTAAACCTGTCCGGCGCGGAGAAGCTCTCCGACTATTTTGGTGGGATTCTGCGCGATGCGTGCGGTCTTGAGAGCCGGCGCGGGGAGACTGCGCTGGAGACAGCGTGGGAGGAAAAACTTGCGGCATACCGGGCTGATATTGAGGCGCAGTATGCGGCACTGGAACAGACAACAGAGTAAATGGAAATGAAATGGAGGCTATTATGAAAAAGAAGTTATGTGTGTTACTGCTTGCAGCGGCGATGACCCTGTCGGTTACTGCCTGTGGCGGGGATGAAGTGAAGGAGATTTCCAAGAACGATTCCGTACAGCAGGATGCGGGGGAGTCCGATGAGGATAAGGAGGGAACGGGGGAGGACGATGCCGCTCTCACCGGCTATGTGTTTGAGGCACAGGGCGTCAGCGGGACCGTTTCGTTTACCACGGACTTGAAAATGGCAGATGTGCTGGAGAAGCTGGGAGATCCCGTCAGCTATTATGAGGCGGCAAGCTGCGCTTTTCAGGGCCTGGATAAGATCTACACCTATCAGCATTTCGAGGTCAACACCTACCCCAGCGGGGAGGATGATATCATTTCCTCCATCGTGCTGAAGGACGACCTGATCGAGACGCCGGAGGGACTGAGCATCGGACAGACAAAGACGGATATGGAGAATATCTACGGAACGGATTATGAGACAAAGGGAAATATGTGCGTCTATACCAAGGACGGCATGCACCTCTCCGTTCTTCTGGACGGGGACGCTGTGATTTCCATTGAATATGATTCCGCAGTTCTGGATACAAACTAAAAGAGAGATTGTGATTTAAAAGGAGTGTCCTATGGAGGGAAAAAGGCTTCTTTTTATTGTCAACCCCAAAGCGGGTAAGGCGCAGGTGAAAAATCAGCTTCTGGGTATCATCGATACCTTTGTCAAGGCAGGGTATGAAGTGACAACCTATGTGACCCAGAGCAAGGGGGATGCCATGAGAGCGGTGCGAGACCGCCGGGAAGGCTACGACCTGATTGTGTGCAGCGGCGGAGACGGTACGCTGGACGAGGTGGTGACCGGTATGGTAAAGAGCGGGAAATCACTGCCCATAGGGTATGTTCCTGCAGGGAGCACCAACGATTTCGCAAACAGTCTGGGACTTTCCAAGAATATGCAGAAGGCGGCGCTTACCGTGGTGGAGGGCAGGGAGTTTGCCTGCGACATCGGCGCCTTCAACAGGGATGTGTTTGTATACGTGGCGGCGTTCGGCATGTTTACGGATGTTTCCTACGGAACGGGACAGGAAATCAAAAATCTGCTGGGACATATGGCGTATCTGCTGGAGGGCGTGAAGAGTCTGGCGGCGATTAAGGCATATCCCATGCGGTTCAGCTACGGCGATACGGTCATAGAGGGCAATTTCCTGTACGGTATGATCACAAATTCGGAATCGGTCGGCGGCTTCAAGGGGCTGACCGGAAAGAATGTTGCCCTAAACGACGGCGAACTGGAAGTGACGCTGATCCGCAAGCCCACCAACCTGATCGAGATGAACCAGCTTATCAGCGCCATGGTGGACAGGGACATGAGCAACGATTTCATTTACTCCTTCAAGACCTCGAAGCTGCAGGTTACAGCCGCAGAAGAGGTGGCATGGACGCTGGATGGAGAGTTTGGCGGAAACCACAAAGAGGTATTGATTGAGGATTATCCGCAGATAATGAGAATTATTGTGCCAAAAATTTAACAAACGCTATTCCCTTTTTTACGGAAATGGGGTAAAATAGGGGCAAAAGTGTAAGAAACAGGAGGTAGTAACTATGTTAGTAGCAGCAACAGAAATGCTTAAAAAAGCAAAAGCAGGACACTATGCAGTGGGACAGTTCAACATTAACAACCTTGAGTGGACGAAAGCAATCCTTACCACCGCACAGGAGCTGAACTCCCCGGTTATTCTGGGTGTGTCCGAGGGCGCAGGCAAATATATGGGTGGTTATCATGCAGTAGTAGGTATGGTAAACGGTCTGATTCAGGATCTTAACATTACCGTTCCCGTAGCGCTGCATCTGGATCACGGTACTTTTGAAGGATGCTACAAGTGTATCGAGGCAGGATTCTCCTCCATCATGTTTGACGGTTCCCACTATCCCATTGCAGAGAATGTGGAGAAGACAACCAAGCTGGTTGCAGACGCACATGCAAAGGGAATTTCCATCGAGGCTGAGGTTGGTTCCATCGGCGGCGAGGAAGACGGCGTAATCGGTATGGGCGAGTGCGCAGATCCCAACGAGTGCAAGGCAATCGCGGATCTGGGCGTAGATTTTCTGGCAGCAGGTATCGGCAATATCCACGGAAAATATCCCGCAAACTGGAAGGGTCTGAGCTTTGAGACTCTGGATGCGGTTCAGCAGAAGACAGGTGAGCTTCCTCTTGTACTGCACGGCGGTACCGGAATCCCTGCCGATATGATCAAGAAAGCCATCTCTCTGGGCGTTGCAAAGATCAATGTAAATACGGAGTGCCAACTTGCATTCGCAGCAGCAACCCGCAAGTACATCGAGGAAGGCAAGGATCTTGAGGGCAAGGGCTTCGATCCTCGTAAGCTGTTGGCACCCGGCGCAGCAGCCATCAAGGAGACCGTAAAAGAGAAGATTGAGCTGTTCGGTTCCGTAAACAAGGCGTGAGCGTAAGCCGGTCGGTGTAATAACGAAAAACGAACCCCCGCAGAAGTTCTGCGGGGGTTTTTGCGTATCCGCCTGATTCAAATGTCTGCTCAAACAAATAAAATAAAAGGATGGTTTTCAATGCCGGACTGCTTGGAGCCTTGAGGTGGCACTTCAGAAAAGATTTGGGAACAGCACACGCAAATAATCCCTGTGTCCGTACAGAATGCGGTCAACGTAAACGTCTCTGTCGTTCACACGGTAGAAAACCATATAATTCCCACTTGAAAGAAAACGGTAATCGCTACTGACATCGGCAATGGAGGATAACGGTGTGCCGATCAGCGTATGATCGCACAGTGTACGAATGGTTTTTGTGATCTTGCTTACGGTAGAGAGCGCGGCATCCGGGTTTTCCAAGTCTTCTGTAATATACTTTTTAATCTCGAGCAAGTCCTTTTGAGCTGCCGGTGCTATATGCAGATTATTCATGGGTAATCCCCAATTTTTCTTCTACGGCATCCAGAGTCAGCCAGCCCTCCGTTTCACCGGATCTTCGCCCTTTGGCAAGCTCATTCATCAGTTGGATTGTGGCTTGTGCCTTTTCGTAATCCTGCATATCCAGAATAGCGTACTTCCCCCGACCGTTCTTTGTGAGAAAAACAGGAGCACCCACAGCTACGTCGTGTAAAACTTCGCTGTAATTACGCAGATCGGAGATAGGCTTTATGTTCGGCATATAGAATCAACTCCTTTCATTGATAGTATATCCCACTTTGCTGTAAAATTCAAACGTTAATTTTACAGCAAAACTTCGCGCCCATAAAAAAACCTCCCTAAAAGGGAGGATGCCAAGCAAATAGCTTTGCTTGGCATTTATTATGAAAAAGTTATTTAAAATATCTAAAAACTGTAATTGGCTCTTTAAACTGCTTCTCTGTATCTTATAAGCATAGTATAGAGAAAAGAAGTGTCTAAAGAATGATGCGGGAGTGAAGATTCCTTGAATTAATTGTAAACAAAATATGAACATCAAGGGTTCCCTTACAGTTTTTCCGGTTCCGGGTAGTCCACGCCGAAGGTCTCCACGGTCACGGTTTTCATAATCTGGTCTGCGAGAGGTCTGTCGCTGTAATCGGTGGGAACCTCCGCAATTTTGTTGACAACGTCCATTCCCTCGATGATCTTGCCGAAAGCTGCATAGCTGCCATCCAGATGGGGCGCATTCTTGTGCATGATGAAGAACTGTGAGCCGGCTGAGTCGGGATGCATGCTGCGCGCCATGGAGAGAACGCCCTCCGTGTGCTTTAAAGAGTTGTCTACGCCGTTTGCGGAAAACTCGCCCTTGATGCTGTAGCCGGGGCCTCCGCAGCCGGTTCCCTCGGGATCGCCGCCCTGTAGCATGAAGCCTTTGATCACGCGGTGGAAAATAAGACCGTCATAGAATTTTTTGTTGATCAGACTGATAAAGTTGTTTACGGAGATCGGTGCGATGTCGGGATAAAGCTCAAGCTTCATCACATCCCCGTTCTCCATGGTAATCGTAACAATAGGATTTTGTGCCATCTTGTACTTCCTTTCTGTCTCAGATTGATTTATAGTAAAAATACTACATCATTTTGAAGGAAAAGACAAGCATGTGGGAGTACCGCGTAAAAGAGATCATTCTATATTTTCAGTCCCGGGAGGGGAGGCAATGGCTGAGTACCCGCAGCCGGGAACCGGAGGGAGAACCGGATTTCACGGTCTGCGGGACAGAGCTGTCCTTTCTGGAGGCATTGTTCCTGAAGCGGGAGACCGACGGTGTTGTGGTGTTTACGGATTATGCCAGGGTAGCCACGGCGTATTCCGCAAAGGGCGGCGCGGCGGTGGGACTTCTCTGCGAAGAAAACAGGGACGCTTCCTTTGAGGGCGTCACCTTTCTGGTGGAATCGCCGGATGCCTTCGACAGAAGCTATGCGGAGCTGGTGTATGCCAGAAAAAAAGATCTGCCCTGCTATATTCTGGAGACCGGGCGTTGTATTCTGCGGGAGACGACAGAGGAGGATGTGGCGGCGTTCTACGGAATCTATGAGGAACCGTCCATTACCCGGTACATGGAAAATCTGTTTGCGGATCCGCAGGAGGAGCTTGCATACATCAATGCGTACCGCAAAAGCATGTATGGATTTTACGGCTTTGGCATCTGGACGGTTATCCTGAAGGAGACGGGAGAGATCATCGGAAGAGCCGGTCTGGATCTGAGACAGGAAAGCGGGCTCCCCGAGCTGGGATTTGTGATCGGCGTGCCGTGGCAGGGCAGGGGAATCGCCTTTGAGGTGTGCGACGGGATCCTCCGCTACGCAAAGGAGGAGCTGAATCTTTCCGTGATACAGGCGGTGACGGAAGCGGGGAATCTGGCGTCGGAATCGCTTCTCCGTAAACTGGGCTTTTCCGGGCACGATGGTCTGTGGGAAAAGAAAATATAAAAATTTTGTTAAAAAAGTGTTTGACAAACAGAACGGGCTGTGTATAATAAGATTCAAACAAGGGCGTTTCACAGTGGAAGTGAAGCGCCTTTTTCTATTCTGCAGGAGATTGTTTGATTTCCGCGCATGAAAAAAGGAGGAAACCTGTTATGAAAAAGTTGGAGATCATTATCAAGCCGGAAAAGCTGGAGGATCTGAAGGTGATTCTGGACGAGAATGAAGTGAACGGCCTTAACATTGTGAATACAATGGGCTACGGCAACCAAAAAGGTATCATTAAGACCTACCGCGGTGCGGAATACAGGGTGAATCTCTTGCCGAAGGTCAAGGTGGAGACGGTTGTTGAGGATGAGAAGGCGCAGCCTCTGATCGATAAGATCGTATCTGAGATCAAGACCGGGAATTACGGCGACGGAAAAATTTTCGTGCTTGAGGTCGAGGATGCAGTCAGAATCCGTACCGGTGAACACGGAGCGGAAGCGCTGTAAGCGAAAACAGCATGAGGAAATGAAGATGTGTGCAGATTATCAAAGGCGATAATACAAGGGAGATCCCCGATTGTATTGTCGCCTTAATCTTTTATCTGAGGAGGAAAAGCTTATGTTATTATCATCAACAACGGATACCGCTGTTCTGGATGCGGTAAACAGCATTATATTCGGTTCACACGGCGTATGGTTTCTGATCGGAGCGGCTTTTGTATTCTTTATGCAGGCAGGATTCGCTATGGTGGAGGCAGGCTTTACCAGAGCAAAAAACGCCGGCAACATCATTATGAAAAACACCTTGGATTTCTGTATCGGTACTGTGGCTTTCCTGCTGACCGGCTATAATCTGCTGTGCGGTGTGGGAAATAAGTTTGCAGGCTGGGGACTGAATCCCCTCGATTTTGAAAATGTGGACTGGTACGGATTCGTATTCAACCTGGTGTTCTGCGCAACGGCTGCAACCATCGTGTCCGGCGCCATGGCAGAGCGTACCAAATTCGTTACCTACTGCATCTACAGCTTTTTGATCAGTCTGGTGATCTACCCGGTTGAGGCACACTGGGTATGGGGCGGAACCGCATGGCTGACGGAGATGGGATATACGGATTTCGCAGGTTCCAGTGTCATCCATATGGTGGGTGGTATCACCGCATTCATCGGCGCGGCAATGCTTGGACCCCGTATCGGAAAATATGACGAGAACGGAAAATCAAGACCCATTCTGGGACATAATATTACCATCGGCGCGCTGGGCGTATTCATTCTCTGGTTTGGCTGGTACGGCTTCAACGGAGCCGCTGCAGCAGACGGAGAGCATCTGGGAAGAATCTTCGCAACCACGACCGTTGCACCTGCAATCGCAACCGTATCCGCGATGATGTTTACCTGGATCAGGAACGGCAAGCCGGATGTGTCCATGTCCTTGAACGGTGCGCTTGCCGGTCTGGTGGCAATCACGGCAGGCTGTGACAATGTGGATATCATAGGCGCTTTCATTATCGGTGCCGTTGCGGGCGTGATCGTATGTGCTGCTGTCCTGTTTATTGAGAATGTATTGAAGGTTGATGATCCCGTAGGTGCGGTTGCCGTACACGGCTGCTGCGGATTGTTTGGTACGTTTGCCGTTGGCTTGTTCGACTATAAGGACGGCTTGTTCTATGGTGGCGGACTCCATCATCTGGGCGTACAGTGCCTTGGCATTATCTGTATCGCAACTTGGACGGTTATCACCATGACGCTGGTATTCTTCGTACTGAAGAAGACCGTAGGCCTGAGAGTATCGGCACAGGAGGAGATCGAGGGACTGGATTCCACCGAGCATGGACTGGAGTCCGCATATCCCGATTTCCAGGCTGCAAACTACAAGCAGTAAATCAATTCGCTGTTACCTAATCCCTTAGTTTTGTATATGCATAAAGCGAGCCCCCGGGTGCTTCCACCACCCGGGGGCTTGCTTTGTTAATCAGCCTAATAAAAGATCCGTGCGATCGGGGAATCCGGGGACAGGATCAGGGTCTTGTTGCCGCCTGTCATGGAAACCTCCAAAGCGTCCAGACTGCGCACAAAGGAATAAAACTCAGTCCGGGACGGATCGGAATACGCATCCGAGAGGATCCGCATGTATTCCGCCTCACCCTCCGCAATCAGGATTTCCGCCTGCTTTTCCGCTTCGGAAAGCATAACGGTCACATCCCTGTCCGTGGTGTTCCGGATCATCTGTGCCTCGGAATTACCCTCGGCGGTGTACGTTGCGGCAATGTTGTCACGCTCCGAGATCATACGCTCGTAGACGGCGGATTTGTTGTCACCGGGAAGATCCAGATGCTTGGTCTCAAAGGACAAAAGCTCGATGCCGTACTGCTCGAGAGACTCACCGATATAGGAAATCACCGCTGTGGACAGCTCGCCGTCCCGGGTGCTGATGACCTCCTCCTGCGTCATGCTGCTGATAATGTTTTTGGTCGAGTTATACACGATGGTGTCCAGACGGCTCTCCGCGTTGGAGATGGAGGAGTTCAGGGTCTGGGCAAATTTTAGGGGATCCGTAATATGCCAGAGGATGTAGCTGTCCGTGATCATGGTTTTTTTGTCGCTGGTAATGACGTCCGAGGAAGCCAGATCGTAGAGAAGGATCTGGTTGGGCAGCTTGTCCACCGTCTGAATAAAGGGAACCTTGAAGGTGACGCCCGCTTCCGTCACCACATGATCGATTTTTCCGAATTGCCGGATCAGGCTGTATTCGTTCTCCTGCGTCACCACAAAGCAGGAGGAACCGATAATGAGCAGCAACAGTATGACTGCCGCAATAACAAAATTTTTGATTTTTTTCATATCTATTCTCCGTTTCCTTCCGTAAAATCTATTCCTGTGTCTTGTCGCCCGCTACCGTGATATCCGTGAAGGATTCGATGGGGTAGAAGGTCTGCACATCGCCGTTGGGACTCTCAATGATCACCTTCAGGTCGGGCAGCACCTTTTCCATGGCTTCAAAAAACATACGCTGCTTTGTGACATCGGGATTCTTCATGTATTCCTCATACATGGCGTTGAAGCGCGCTACCTGAGCGGTCGCTTCGTTGACGCGGGCGGTCTTCTGCGCCTCGGCGTCCTGAATAATGGCATCGGCGCGTGCCTCTGCGGAAGGAATCTGCTCATTGCGGTATTTGCTTGCGTTGTTCAGGGCGGTTTCCTTTCCCTGCTTTGCGGTTTCCACCGCCTTGAAGGCTTCCATGACCTCTGCGGTGGGCGGCTCGGAATCCTGAATAGTAATACGTACAAGCTGAATGCCGAGATCCTGCGCTTCCAGCCTTGAAAGCACCATTTCCTTGATCTCCGCCTGAATCTCATTTTTTCCTGTGGTCAGCACATCGTCAACCGGGTAACTGCTGATGACGGTGCGGATGCAGCTCATGCTGATATTCTTCACAATATTCACGGGCTCGCTGGAGGCGAATACCGCCTTGACCGGGTCGGAAACACGGTACTCCACAAAGAAATCCACATTTACAAAATTGTAATCCGAGGTGATCATCAGGGACTCGTCCTCGTTGGAAATGTTGGTGGCGGGATCATAGCCGATGGAAAAGCCCTGAATCGTGGTGTTCACCTTGCGCACCTGCTGGATGAAGGGAATCTTGAAGTGAAGTCCCGGCTCCGTGACGGCGGCTGCCTGTCCGAAGGTGATGAGAACCGCCTGCTCCTGCTCGCCGATCTGATAGGCTGAATTGAAAATCAGGATCAGTGCTGCGATAATTCCGGCGGCAATGCCCACGATCTTACCCCATGAGTGGGAGGAGGCGGGTCTTCCGTCGGCGTTGAAATGCTCAAATTTGCTCATAAATGATTTGTCCTTTCTGTTTTGAACGCCCTGTCTGATCCGGGCGCTTTCCCTTATAGTAGCGTTTTTTTTCGAAAAACACAAGACACAGAGATGCACGATACGGGCTTTTATTGTGCGCCTTCATGTCAAGCCTTGTTTTTGCGGGGGCGGTATACTATGATAGAAATATAAGGAAAAGAAACGAGGAAAAATCCATGAAACTGTATCTCTGCTTTCCGGAGGGAAAGGCCAAAGCACTGACCATGAGCTATGATGACGGAAAATGGGCGGATGAGCGTCTGGTGGAGCTGTTCAACCGTCACGGAATCCGCGGCACGTTCAACCTGAACTACGGGTTGATGGAGAGGCCGGAACGGATCGACAAGGACAGGATAAGGCAGCTTTATGAGGGACATGAAGTGGCAACGCATACCATGACGCATCCTACCATTGCCCGCTGTCCGCTGACGGAGACGGCGAAGGAAGTTCTGGAGGACCGGATCGGACTGGAGAGCCTTGTGGGATATCCCGTGAGAGGACATGCGTATCCGAACGGCTCCTACAACGAGGAGGTGAAAACGCTGCTTGGGAGTCTGGGTATCGCCTATGGCAGAACTGCCATGTGGGAGAGCGGGAGCATGGAGCTGCCGACGGATCCCATGGAGTGGAACGGCACCTGCCACCACAACTATCACCTCATGGATTATGCAAGAACCTTTGCGGAATTTCAGAAGAAGCAGTATTTGAAATGCCTGTATGTGTGGGGGCACAGCTATGAGTTTGACAGGGACGACAACTGGGGACTTATGGAGGAGTTCTGCGCATATATGGGAGGCAGGGAAGACATCTGGTATGCCACCAATATAGAGATCATCGACTATATGGAGGCGGGCAGGCGACTGCAGTACGGCGCGGCGGGGGATTTTGTATACAACCCTTCCGCCCGGACGGTCTGGATCTCAGTGGATGATGTGCCGCTTGCGGTTGCGGGCGGACAGACAGTGCGTTTTTAACAGGAGAAAACCGAAAGGGGGTATGTAGGGACTATGACGGATGTGATTGTGATCGGGGTGGGTGTGATCGGCTCTGCCATAGCGAGGGAGCTGTCCCGCCATGACAGAAAAGTGGTGGTGCTTGAGAGGGCGTCGGATGTGTGCGAGGGAACCTCGAAGGCAAACAGCGGCATTGTGCATGCTGGCTATGATGCGGAGCCGGGAACGTGGAAGGCAAGGTTCAATGTGGAGGGCAACCGCATGATGGAGCGGCTCTCCGAGGAACTGGATTTTCCGTTCCGCCGAAACGGTTCGCTGGTGCTTTCTTTTGACGAGGAGGGAATGGACACGCTCCTTGCCCTGAAAAGAAGAGGGGAAGCAAACGGTGTGGAAGGGCTGCGTATTCTCACGACGGAAGAGGTGCTTGCACTGGAGCCGGGGGTGTCGTCCCGGGTAAAGGCAGCATTGTATGCGCCTACGGGAGGAATTGTGTGCCCGTTTGGCCTGACCATTGCTCTGGCGGAAAATGCGTGGGAGAACGGCGTGGATTTCCGGCTGGAAACCTGCGTGGAGAAAATCGAGAGGGCGGCGGACAGCTACCGGGTGATCACGGATCGCGGTATTTTTGAAGCGCCCATTGTCATCAATGCGGCGGGCGTTTACGCGGATGTGCTGCACAACATGGTGAGCAAAATCCCGTTTTCCATCACGGCGAGAAAGGGAGAGTATTGTCTGTTTGACAGAACGGTGGGGAATCTGGTATCGGCGACCCTGTTCCAGCTTCCCACGAAGCTCGGAAAGGGAATCTTGGTGACACCCACCGTTCACGGCAATCTCCTTGCCGGGCCCACGGCGGAGGATGTGGAGGACAAGGAGGCAGTTTCCACCACAAGCCACGGCATGGAGCAGGTTCTGGAAAAGGGCGGAAAGAGTGTGGACGGACTTCCGGTGCGCTCTGTCATTACTTCCTTTGCGGGGCTGAGAGCCCACGGAAATCATGTGAACAAGGACGGCGTCACGGATTTCCTGATCGGTGAGGCGCAGGATGCACCGGGCTTTATTGATGTGGCGGGAATCGAGTCTCCGGGACTTACCTCCGCTCCCGCCATCGGCGTCTATGTGGCGGAGCTGGTCAACGCCATGGCACCCGCACCCCTCAGGGCGGATTTCAAGGCGACCCGAAAGGGAATCCAGAGTATGAGGGATGCCGATGAGCAGAAACGGTGCGAGCTGATTGCAAAGAATCCGGCTTACGCAAACGTGGTATGCCGCTGCGAACAGGTGACGGAGGGAGAGATTCTGGACGCCATCCACAGACCGCTCGGCGCCACCACGCTGGACGGAGTAAAGCGGAGAACCAGAGCCGGGATGGGCAGATGCCAGGCGGGCTTCTGCTCCCCGAAAACGGTGGAAATTCTGGCGCGGGAGCTTTCTGTGGACATGGAGAAGATCACGAAGGCGGGAGCCGGTTCCGAATTCCTGACCGGCTTTAACAAGGGTTGTGGGGGCAACGGACAGAACCCCGGAATGGAGAAGGTATGAAGACGGAGAGGGTGGGTATTGCGATAATCGGCGGCGGTCCTGCGGGACTGGCGGCTGCGGTGGCGGCAAGACGGGCAGGAGCGGAAAAGATTCTGGTCATAGAGAGGGATAAGGAGCTGGGGGGCATCTTGAACCAGTGCATCCACAACGGCTTCGGACTTCACACCTTCAAGGAGGAGCTGACCGGGCCGGAGTATGCGGCGCGCTACATTGCCATGGCGCAGGAAGAAAAGATTCCCTACAAGCTGGAGAGCATGGTGCTGGCGGTAGAGGACAACGGCGGCGTCAAGCGGCTTACCCTGATGAACCGCAAAGAAGGATTGTTTTACGTGGATGCGGACGCAGTGATCCTTGCCATGGGATGTAGGGAGCGTCCGAGAGGCGCACTCAACATTCCGGGCTACCGGCCCGCGGGCATCTATTGTGCGGGCACAGCACAGCGGTATGTGAACAGGGAGGGCAGGATGCCCGGAAAAGAGGTCGTGATTCTGGGCTCCGGCGATATCGGTCTGATCATGGCAAGGCGCATGACGCTGGAGGGAGCCAAGGTAAAGGTGGTTGCGGAGCTGATGCCCTATTCCGGCGGATTGAAGCGGAATATTGTCCAGTGTCTGGATGATTTCGGGATCCCGCTGAAGCTCAGCCATACGGTGGTTGACATTGACGGCAGGGACAGGGTGAAGGGTGTGACGCTGGCGCAGGTGGACGAAAACCGGAAGCCGATCCCCGGAACGGAGGAGTACATTTCCTGCGACACGCTTCTTCTGTCCTGCGGTCTGATACCGGAAAACGAGCTTTCCACAGGCATGGGCGTCACCTTAAATCCCGTGACGGGCGGGCCCATCGTCAACGAGAGCCTTGAGACAAATCTGCCCGGCGTGTTTGCCTGCGGCAATGTGCTGCATGTGCATGACCTTGTGGATTATGTGTCGGAGGAGGCAGCCCGGGCAGGCGAAAAGGCGGCGGCATATGTGCGGAGAGTTCATGCGGGGAACGCGCCCGGAGCCGTAACCGATGCCGCGGGTGCAGCCTCCGCGGAGGAGAAAATGATTCCCCTTAAGGGAGAAAACGGCGTCCGCTACACGGTTCCCGCGTTTTTGCGTCCTGCCTATATGGACGAGCAGCAGACGGTACGTTTCCGGGTAGGAGCCGTATACCGGAATGCCTCCGTGGCGGTTTATCTGGACGAAAAACAGATCATGAAGCGGAAACGTCCCGTGCTGGCACCCGGCGAGATGGAACAGATCGTGCTGAAACGATCCGACATTCCGGAGGATGTGTCCCGGATCACGATCCGCATAGAGTAAGGGAGGCGCATTGACATGGAAGAAAACAGAAAACGTGAAATGACCTGTATCAGATGCCCTCTGGGGTGTGCCCTGACGGCGGTCAGGGAGGAGGACGGCAGTATCACCGTGACCGGCAATACCTGTCCGCGCGGGGCGGAATATGCGCGGAATGAATTGACGGATCCGAGAAGGACGGTGACCACCACCGTGCGCATACGGGGCAGGAAGAATGAAATGGTTGCCGTAAAGACCCGGTCGGATATTCCGAAGGATCGGATTTTTGCGTGTATAGCGGAGCTGCGGGACATAGAGGTGATGCCGCCCGTAGCCATCGGGGATGTGATTCTGGAGAACGTGGCGGGGACAGGAATCGCCGTGGTTGCCACGCAGGCATGCGAACAATAGAGAAGGAGCGGAAGCATGAAAAAATATGTATTGGCATTAGATCAGGGAACCACCAGTTCCCGCTGTATTTTGTTTGACCGCGAGGGACGGATCTGTTCCATGGCACAGAAGGAATTTGAACAGATCTATCCGAAGCCGGGCTGGGTGGAGCACAACCCCATGGAAATATGGTCTTCACAGCTTGCCGTTGCCATCGAAGCAATGGCGATGGTGAACGCAAAGCCGGAGGAAATCAGCAGTATCGGGATTACAAACCAGAGAGAAACGACCATTGTCTGGGACAGGGAGACCGGGCAGCCGGTCTACAACGCCATCGTCTGGCAGTGCCGCCGCACCGCGCCCATGATCGACGCACTGGTGGCGGAGGGCTTTGACAAGCATGTGCGCGAAAGGACGGGCTTGATCCCGGACGCCTATTTCAGTGCCTCCAAGATAGCGTGGATACTGGACAACGTACCCGGCGCCAGACAGAAGGCGGAGGAAGGAAAGCTGTTGTTCGGTACGGTGGACACATGGCTGATCTGGCATTTGACCAAGGGGGCGGTTCATGTGACGGATTACACCAACGCCTCCCGCACCATGCTGTTTGACATCCACAAGCTTGCGTGGGATAAAGATATTCTTTCCTATTTCCATATCCCGGAGAGCATGCTGCCGCAGGTGAAGCCTTCAAGCTGCATCTACGGTCACACGGAAACCTCCGTTCTGGGCGGTGAGATCCCCATTGCGGGCGCTGCGGGAGATCAGCAGGCGGCGCTGTTCGGACAGTGCTGCTTCGAGCCGGGCGAGGTGAAGAATACATATGGCACAGGCTGCTTTTTGCTGATGAATACAGGAACAAAGGCGATTTCCTCAGAGAGCGGGCTTCTGACCACCATAGCGGCAAGCACGGGAAGTACGGTGGAGTATGCGCTGGAGGGAAGCGTGTTTGTGGCAGGCGCCGCCATCCAGTGGCTGCGCGACGGTATGCGCATGTTAAAGAGTGCCTCCCAGTCTGAGGAATACGCGGAAGCGGTGGCGGAAACGGGAGGCGTCTATGTGGTACCCGCGTTTGCCGGTATGGGTGCGCCCTACTGGAATCCCTACGCCAGAGGTACGATTGTGGGACTGACCAGAGGCTGCAAAAAGGAGCATTTTATCAGAGCAACCCTGGAATCCATCGCATACCAGACTTCGGATGTGCTCGCCGCCATGGAGAAGGACTCCGGCATCCACTTAAAGAGCCTTAAAGTGGACGGCGGAGCCAGCGCCAACAACTTCCTCATGCAGTTCCAGTCGGATATCCTCCACACGCAGGTACGCCGCCCGCAGTGCATCGAAACGACCGCACTGGGCGCCGCCTATCTGGCGGGTCTTGCCACCGGCTATTGGAAGGATCGCGCCGAAATCTGCGCAAACTGGCAGCTCGGCAAGGTCTTCGACCCGGCAATGCCCGAAGAGACCAGAGCCGCCCTTCTGAAGGGCTGGCAGAAAGCCGTCAAGTGCGCGCTGCTCTGGGCGGAGGGGTAGGAAAAAAGGCGCAAGGGTACAGGAGAACAAAAGTGGTCGTCTGTACCCTTGCGGAGCAAGAAATCTGACGCGGGAAGGGTACAGGAGAGCAGAAATGGTCATTTGTACCCGAAAACATGTCGGAAATCTGCTTTTCACGGGTACAGAAGGACAAAAACTGCCATCTGTACCCGAAAATATGCCGGAAATCTGCCTTTTTAGGGTACAGGAGAGCAAAAGTGGTCATCTGTACCCGTGCGAAGCAAGAAAATGGAAAGAAAAAGGGTACAGGAGAGCAAAAACCGCCTCCTGTACCCGGCGACAGCGCAAGCGAAAGAGACAGCGCGGCGTGCAAGCAGAAAGGACAATGAAGCGTGCTGGCAGGAGCGGCAGCGGCGTGTGCGGGCGGTAAAGGCAGTGCTGCGCGCAAGCAGAGGAGGAAACGTGGTGCGCGAATGGGAAAAGACGGAGAGGCGCGCAAGCGGGGAAGGCAACCTGGCGCGCAAGCGTAAGATACGGGGCAGCGAAGTGTGCAAGCAGAAAAGACAATGGAGCGTGCAAGCAGAAGAGGCGGCGGGCGCGCAAACGCAAACCGGCAATGCCGCCATGGGATAGGCGGGACATTGCCGGCTCGTAATAGTTTATGCCTACGCGAAAAGAGAAATGCAGAGTGCGATCAGGATCTGCCCGATGTAGTAGGAGAGCAGATTGATGGCGCGCAGCGGCGCAATATTCTTCCCGAAGGAATAATAGATCATAATGAAGTCGCTGACCACAAACAGGCCTGCCCCCACGGTAAACAGAATCTGAAAACAGGAAATGCCTGCTCCGGCGGGCAGGGCACTCCGAAGCAGCAGAGCGACGGAGGCGCTGAACATGGAAATCACGATAACCAGATAGACATATCCGAATATTTTCAGCCCCTTGGACGGAGCGCTGATGCACTTCATCAAAGGAGGGATGGAAAGTACCGACAGAACCAGAGCAATACCGGTGCCGGGCAGCAGGAGCTTTGCGTCACAGCAGATCAGGGCGGCAATATACATAAAGTGCCCGATCAGAAACAGAAGAATGCCGACAGCGAAAATTTTGTTGGAAACGCCGCCCTCGTACAGATTCCGCAGATTCAGGAAAATATCGCCGAGCATTCCGAAGACAAGGCCCAGAAGGATAAGCCTTGTCACGGAGGCGGGATTGCTTCTGTAAAGAAAGATACCCAATATTACAAACATCAGGGAGGCCAGTCCTTTCAGGACTGTTGCCTCCTTCATTTTCTTGGCATATTCCGAACGGATGAAAAGAAGGTCGATGACAATTTCGATCAGAATAATGCTTCCGGCAATTACGATCTTAGTGTCCATATCAAAAATCTCCTCTCTTGATGCAGAACTTTGTCAGAACATGGCAGAACCACCTGTTACGATCCATGCGGCAAGCATGGCGGATACGAAGGCGCCCACATACACGTTGCCGGACTTGCGCTCAAACCATGTGCTCAAGAAAGTGAATACGATAAACTGCGGTACCAACAGGATCAGAGCCGACATGAACGGCCCGCCGAAGGTAGTACTGAAAAGCAGATCGGCGCCCGGACCGAAGCCAAGGAAGAACGGAATGTATTCCACGAGCAACACAAGGAACAGACCGCCCAGAAGTACCACAATATTTCCAAGCCAGCATTTCATAAAATTTTTTACCGGGTGGGAATAATCCTTCTTCTGCCGCATCTGTCAGAACAGTTTGTAGCCTACGTTCACGATAAAGAACAGGGCGTAGAAGGGCAGGTAAACCAAAAATTGCAGGAAACGCTCCCCGGTAAAGCCCTTGAAGAACGGCCAGATAAAACGCAGATCCAGACGGAACAGTGCCTGGAACAGCAGGACAAGCAGGTACATTCCGGTCACCACGATCACGGAGAGCAGGAAACTCCTTCCGAGAAGCCCCCAATCCAGCTTGTCGGCGTGATCCTCGCCGGACAGACCCAGATCGTAAAAATCGAGATTGGCAATGTTCTTTTTCTTGTTCCGTATGCGGGAAACGACGGTCATGGCAATGGTGATAAGCGCAAGCGTCATGTACCAGATCAAGAATCCGTTTCCGATGGTCATGCGGAAGATACCCTCGGGAAGCGGGAATAAACCATGTCCCAACTGCGTCATAAAAGAATATGTGATGCCGCCCAAAAGAACGGAGATCAGCGCGTTGATCCACCACTGCTTTTTCGACATGAGTCTGGGCTCTCTTGCGGATGCACTCCGATCCAGTACCACACCTCTGAATACGGGGAGGCTTGTCAGCAGGAGAACGGCGGGACAGAGCGCTGCCATTACAGCCAGCATGGCGATCATCACAAGAACTTCCTTGCATAAATAAATCTGGTTGTGAGAGGACAGATCGGTACGGACTCCCAGTGCCGTGACAAACCAGTCCATGGCGGCGGCAATCCCGTTTCCGTCGTGGGTCGTCAGTCTGTGGTTGGTTTCCAGAAGCGTGACCTGACGGGCTGTGCCATCCGCAAAGTTCCCGTAAAGCTCGTTGAAATGATAGGAATCGGATGCCGCTGTTTTACCGGCAGCCGTGAAGAAGGAATTGCGGATGCCGCTGGTCAGCATATCGTCGGAAACCGTTTCCTGTCTGTAATCCCGGAAGTAGTTGAACTCATCATATCTGGCCTGCAGCATCAGCACATTGTGAAATTCTACGGACGCGCTGTCGTACATGTTTTCCCCGAAAACCTCACCGCACTGCAATACGACGGCGACATGATCCTGACATGCCGCAGCGGTTGTCCAGCTTGCCCAGGTACCCATGGAATGTCCTGTGATACCGATATTGTCGGCTTGAATGAAGGGCTGGGTCTGCATCCATCGGAAAGCGGCAATTCCGCCCATGGAGCTGTCCTTGATTCCGTCCGCATCCGCGTCGATATGCACATATTTCTCTTCATTCACGGAATAGGCATCCCCTTCAAAGAAGGAGAGTGTGGAGAAATTCATCATGGTCAAAAAGCGATCGGGGCCGGAGATGTTGGTCTTGATCACGGTTTCCGAGGTATCGTCAGATTGTCCCTGCACCTTATAGGTAGTCCAACCTCTTTCCTTCATGGAACGCTCATTGTATCCGTGGCCGAACTCATCGATACATACGGCAACGATGCCCCTGTGCGCAAGCTCTATGGCGTAGGCAGCGGAGGTTTCCCGGTCATTCTGGTAGCCGTGCAGACAGAGCACCGCGGGCAGAGGATTTTCCGCACTTGCCTCCTTGGGAATATACATTTTGTAGGTGATGCTGTAACTTTCACCGTTGTCCTCCACCGCAAAGGAAGCGGTGATGACATCCACCTTTCCGAAGTTTGTCTGAAGCAGATTTGCAAGTCCCATGCTGACAAATGCAATCACCAGACATAAAACCAATACAATGACAGACTTTTTGTTTCTCTTGTTCACACTGTTCCCTCCTTGCTTTTTTTCTGAAAATAGGAGTCGGCGGCTATACTGAGATAGTAAGCGCCCCGCTCCATGGATTCCGTCAATTCGATTCCCCTGCCGATCTCCACCGGCGTAATGTGTTTTTTTGCAAGCTCATCCGGCGGGACTTCGCAGATGCCGCAGAAGGAGACAATTTCAATATCCCCCGCATGTCTGCGGATACCGCTTAAGACTTTTCCCATGAGACTTTGCCTGTCCAGACGCCCCTCGCCCGTGACAATGAGGTCACAGTCCTTCACAAGGGCGTCGAATCCGCACAGTGCCAGCAGCCCTTCGATTCCGCTTACGAGCTTTGCCTTGAGAAATGCGGCGCAGCCATATCCGGTTCCGCCTGCAGCGCCTGCGGCATCCATGTGGCAGTCTGTCCGGCAGTCTCTTTTGATAATTTCTGCGATATGGCGCAGCCCGGTGTCCAGAATCTCAACCTCCGCCTCGGAAGCGCCCTTTTGCGGGGCGAATATGTAAGCGGCTCCCAGAGGACCGTACAGAGGACTGGACACATCGCTCATCACGGTAAAGGACGACTGCGCTATCCGCGGATCCAGACAGGACAGATCAATGAAGGATACCTCCGAGAGCGTACCGCCCACGGGAATAAAGTCTTTCCCTTCTTTATCCTGAAAACAGACTCCCAGAGCCGCCGCCATTCCGCAGCCGCAGTCTGTTGTGGCGCTGCCGCCCAGACAGAGGAAAAAGTCCCGGTATCCCATGTCAAGAGCAGCCCGGATCTGCTCGCCGAAGCCGTAGGTTCCGGCTTCTAGCGCATGAAAGCCGGTCTGCTTTGTCAGTCCGCTGCTCTCCGCAATCTCAATGACAGCGGTTTTTTCGTCAATCACTCCAAATTCCGCCTCGATCTGTTTACCCTCGGGAGAGTGTACGGAAACAGATTTCCTTGTGCCGCCTCTGGTACGGAGAATACAGTCCACGCTTCCCTCACCGCCGTCGGCAATGGGCAGCTTCACCACATCGCATTTCAGGTATCTTTTTGCCGATTCTGTCAGAATGTCCGCAACCTCCCGGGATGACATGCTTCCCTTGAAGCTGTCGGGAATTACAATCACCTTTTGCATCGCGGTTATCTCCTTTTTGTTTTATGAATCTGATTTTATGATACAGGAAAAAATTTACACTTACTATGTCCCATGGGACAAGAATGGATTAATTTTTTTGTCCTGTTGGTTGTGGAGAACAAGAAGAGATGTTAAAATGGGGGAAAGGGAGGGAGCGGGGTATGAGGATCGAGATGTCAACGGCAAGGGAGATCGTGACGCAGCTGGCGGAGACCATCGGACAGAATATCAATATTATGGACACGGACGGAATCATCATTGCAAGCAGCGACCCTGAGAGGGAGGGGCAGATGCATGACGGAGCGCGGAAGCTGATTGCGGAGGGGATGCCCCTGCTTGCGGTGGAGGACGACGTACAGTACGCCGGAGCAAGAAACGGTGTGAACCTGCCCATCGTGTTTGAAAATGAACTTGTGGGAACCATCGGCATCACGGGGAAGGTGTCGGAGGTGCTCAAATATGGGCAGATCATCAAGCGCATGACGGAGATCCTGCTTTTGGACAGCAGAATCAGAGAACGTACCGTGATCGAGCAGAAGGCGCGGGATCGGTTTTATGACGAATGGATATTGGGGGAACTGGAGGAAAAAAATGAGGCGGAGTTTCAAAGAATGGCGGAGGCGCTGTCCATTGATGTAATGCGTACGGTCAGAATCGCCGCAATATCGATTTACTTTGAAAGGAAGGTGGACGATGACATTTATACACAAATCTCCCGCTCCATCAGAAAAACATTGAAAAACAAGCTGTCCGGAAGTGCGTTCCGCACGGCAACGCGGATGATCTGCATTGTGGATGAAGAAAAGACGGAACTTTTGATCCCCACGTTCGAGCGGACGGCAAAGGAATTGCGGGAAAGATATGGCTGTGAAATTCATATCGGGGTAGCGAACATACCTGCGACGCTTCATCTCCGGGAAAATTATGAGCGGGCCTCCGCTGCGCTGGATATGGCGGTGGCGCGGGGAGAGCTGCTTGTCCGGTATGATGAATTTGATCTGGACTTTCTCATGGGCGAGATTCCCGAGGAGACCTGCCGCAGATATCTGACAGGACTGTTTGGGCGGGCGGATGCTTCGATTGCGTTGGACATGGAATTTTCCGGGGTGTATCTGGAGGAAAACGGTTCCCTGACGGCAATCGGGGAGCGATTGTTCTTACACAAAAACACGGTCAAGTACCGCATCGCAAGGCTTACGGAACGAACCGGAGTCGACATCAGAACCTGCCACGGCGCGTATGTGTTTACGCTTGCGACCAAGCTGTGGGACAGACTTTCCGGCAAAGCTCCCTATTGACTTTGCAGGTGTGACGCGATACTATTTTTGCAGCGGGTACAGTGTGCCTGCGGAATGGAGAATCGTATGCTGGTACAGAAATATAAGGACATGCTTTCGGGAAAATCCGTGATCCGGCAGCTTTCGGAGTTTGCCACGGCAAGAGGAAAAGAGATCGGCTATGAGAATGTATTCGATTACAGTCTGGGCAACCCTTCCGTGCCCGTGCCGCAGGAGTTTACGGATGCCATGATCCGCATGCTCCAGACGGAGAAGCCGTCCGTGCTCCACGGCTACAGCCCCAGTCTGGGGATCACCTCCGTGCGGGAGGCGGTTGCGGCATCCTTGGAGAAGCGCTTTGGGATTCCCTACCGGGCGGAGCATATTTTTATGGCGTCCGGGGCAGCAGGCGCGCTTGCCCATGCATTCCGTCTGGTGACACAGCCCGGTGACGAAATTCTGACCTTTGCTCCCTTTTTCCCGGAGTATCACCCCTATGTGGATCTGACGGGCGCTGTGCTCAAGGTGGTGCCTGCCCATACGGAGGACTTCCAGATCAACTTTGAGGCGTTTGAGGAGATGATCGGGGAGCGCACCATGGCGGTTCTGATCAATACGCCCAACAATCCCACGGGCGTGGTCTATTCTACAGAGACCGTGAAGAGATTGGCGGCGGTTCTGCGGGAGAAATCAAAACAGTTTGGGCATACCATTTACCTGATCTCGGACGAACCGTACAGAGAGCTTTTGTTTGCGGGCGTGGATGCGCCCTGCGTGTCCGCATATTATGAAAATACCATTCTGTGTTACAGCTTTTCCAAATCCCTTTCCCTTCCGGGAGAGCGTATCGGCTATGTGGCGATCAATCCGGCATGCCCGGATGCGGCGGATATGGTGCAGATGTGCGGACAGATATCCAGAGGGATCGGACACAACTGCCCGCCTTCCATCATCCAGCTTGCGGTGGCGCAGGTGCTGGATCGGACGGCGGATCTCTCCGTGTACGAGACCAACATGAATCTGCTCTATGATGAGCTGACCGCATTGGGATTTACCTGTGTGAAGCCCGGGGGAACCTTCTATATTTTTCCCAAGGCGCTGGAGGAGGATGCGGTAGCCTTCTGCAGAAAGGCGCTCAAGTACGATCTGGTGCTGGTACCGGCTGACAGCTTCGGCTGTCCGGGGTATTTCCGTATGGCGTATTGCATTGACACAGAGAAGGTGGAGCGCTCGTTGGATGCGCTGCGTAAATTTGTAAAAGAGGAATATTAAGGAGAGAGAAACTATGTATCAGGCAGGACTGGTATTGGAAGGCGGCGGAATGAAGGGTGTATACACC
>ENA-ORNF01000094-ORNF01000094.1-human-gut-metagenome-genome-assembly--contig:-NODE-94-length-82431-cov-6.450957_pt1 | contig 82431 bp, 103 predicted proteins | sample MGYA00242110_ERZ509012 | MGnify/ENA primary metagenome ERZ509012 (study PRJEB26280, sample SAMEA2338714) | human gut metagenome | biome: human gut; feature: human-associated habitat; material: faeces... | reverse complement strand
GGAAAGCGACTGCAGGCGGGCTTGTCGCCCGGCAAGGGAGCTTGACGAAGAATGGACTTATTTCAGCCGAGGATTTGTCTATAGGTCGATTGAGGATTAGTATTTATTAAGCTATGCAGTCTTATTCATAAAGGAAGCAGTAGAAAGCCTTGTAGGTCATGTAAACATCGACCTTTGAAACGATCTCAAAGGGAGCGTGCATGCAAAGAACGGGAACGCCAACATCAATGGTGTCAACATTCAGGTTTGCAATGTATGCCGCAACGGTTCCGCCGCCGCCAAGGTCAACCTTGCCAAGCTCGCCTGTCTGCCAGATAACGTTGTTGTCGTCAAGCAGCTTTCTTACTCTGCCCACAAACTCTGCGGAAGCATCGGAGGTGCCCGACTTTCCTCTTGCGCCTGTGAACTTTGTTACGCACACGCCGTAGTTGATGAAAGAGGAATTTCTCTTTTCCAGAACATCGGGGAATGTGGGATCAAATGCTGCGTTAACGTCTGCGGAAAGGCACTCGGACTTGCTGAGGACTGCTCTGCCCTCTTCGCCGAAGCACTCTGCCAGGTCGTGGATAAAATACTTGAGATATGCGGATTTAAGACCTGTGTTGCCGTCGGAGCCTGTCTCCTCCTTATCGGTGAGAACAACAACGGCTGTCTTTTCGGGAACGGTATTGCCGTCCATAAGAGCGGCAAATGCAGTGTATGCGCAAACCTTGTCGTCATGACCGTATGCGCCGATCATGCTGCGGTCAAAGCCGATATCCTTTGCCTTGAATGCGGGAACTGCTTCCAGCTCTGCGGAAACGAAATCGTCCTCGGTGATGCCGTACTTTTCGTTAAGGATAGCCATGATGTTGAGCTTTACCTTTTCGCTTACATCATCATCTCTGAAAGGACGGGAACCGATGAGAATGTTCAGCTCTTCACCCTTGAGTATCTCGCCGGCACTTCTCTTCATCTGATCCTGAGCAAGGTGGGGGAGAAGGTCGGTAACGCAGAATACAGGGTCGCTTTCGTCCTCGCCGATGTTTACCTTTACGGAGCTGCCGTCAGCATGGATAATTACGCCGTGAAGTGCAAGAGGGATAGTGCCCCACTGATACTTCTTGATTCCGCCGTAGTAATGGGTCTTGAAGTAAGCGGTCTCCTCGTTTTCAAAGAGAGGGTGCTGCTTCATGTCAAGACGGGGAGAGTCAATGTGAGCGGCTGCAATATGAACGCCCTTTTCCACAGGCTCCCTGCCTATGACCGCAAGGATAACTGCCTTGCCTCTGTTGTTGTAATAAACCTTGTCGCCGGGTTCAAGGCGCATATTTCTCTCAAATTCCTTGTAGCCTGCCTTCTTGGCAGCGGAAACTGTGAAATCCGCAACCTCTCTCTCGATCTTTGAGCAGTTCATAAAGTCCTTGTACTTTTCGCAGAAAGCGTCGCAGTCCTTTATCTGCTCCTCGGTCATTCTGAGAACGCCGTTCTTTCTCTGGGAGCAGAGCTTTTCCTGTAAAAGCTTTGCTTCGGATTTTTCGTTTGCCATAATATAAACTTCCTTTCAAAAGTGGATTTGCCTGTCAATACAGATTATTATATGCGTCATACGCCTGCATAACCTTTTTGACATAATGTTTTGTTACCGATGACGGGATATCGTCCAGTACCAGACCGTCCGAGCTGAGGGAGCTGTCCTCCAGCCATTTGTTCACATTGCCTCTGCCCGAATGATAGGCAGCCAGAGCCGTTTCCTCGTCGCCGTATTCGTTGTACAGCAGCATAAGCAGATACGTGCCGTACTGGATATTGTATTCGGGGACATACATGGAGTCGTAATCCAGCTCCCGTCCGTCCCCCATTCGGTAGCCCACCCAGTCGTAAGCGTCCTCCATGAGCTGCATAAGTCCTCTTGCGCCCACCTCCGACTCGGCTGAGGGGTCGAAATTGCTTTCGGTCTTGATGACGGCGAACACGAGATTTTCGTCCACGCCGTATTCTTTCGAGTATTTTTCCACAAGGTCAGCATATTTCCGTGGATAAACACAGTCCTTGCTGAGCTCGGGCAGCTTGTAGCAGCCTATGACCAGCAGAACGATGATGAGCAGCGGCAGAGCGATGTTCTTACGTCTGCGCACCCGCTTCGCCGTATTTTTTGGCATTGTAGTACTCCTTGATCTTGTCTGCCGCTTCCTCCGCCTTGGCGACCAGTATTTCGGGAGTTTTGTTGTTTTTGATAACAAAATCCGAATGGCTCACAAAGAAATGCTCCGAATACTGTGAATTGAAGCGCTTCCTTGCCGCCTCAGGGGAGATATGATCCCGTGCGGTTATTCTCTCTTCTCTAAGCTTTTCATCGGCGGTGACGCTGATGATAAGGTCGCACAGGTCGTCTGCGTTTGATTCAAAAAGGGTGGGAGCGTCAAGGATTATCAGCTTGCTTCCGCTTGCCGAAAGCTCCTCGATGCACCTTATTATCCTGAAAATGATGTATGGATAGCAGATGCCGTCCAGCTGACGCAGTCGCTCGCTGTCAGAAAAGACGATGCTGCCCAGCTTTTTCCTGTCAAGTGAGCCATCGGGGAGAAGTATGCCGCTGCCGAATGCCTCGGCAAGCTCGTTCAGGCACGGCTCACCCTTTCGGGTGACTTCCCTTGAAATAAGGTCGGCGTCGATAACGTCAAACCCCTCTCTGCGGAAAACTCCGCATACCGTGGTTTTTCCTGCGCCGCTCTGCCCTGTCAGACCGATAACATATGCACGTCCGCATGGGTTCACAGCCTGATCACCTCAAATCCCGCAGCCCGCAGCAGACGGTTATAGACTGCAAGCCCAACTCCTGTTTTTTCGGGGCATCTTGCATATACCTGCTCCATGCCCATATCGTCAAGGCTTCTAAGCACGCCGAAAAGCTCCCTTGCCTGCTCCTCGGAGGTGTCTCCGTAGGTAACGTGGGGATAGGGATATTCTGCGGCATCGGAGCCAAACATCATGGCGCACACCTTGTCACCCTGATGCTCCTTCATAAAGCCGATAAACTGCTCCGCACTGCCCTCCACAATGGTCACATTTGCCTTGGGAGAATAATGCTTGTACTTCATTCCGGGAGAAAGCACCCTTTCGCCGTCGGATATCTTTTCGGTAACGCCCTTGGCGCAGCTTACATTTTCGCTGCCCACAACGCCTGCCAGCTCCTCAAGGGACACAAAGCCCGGGCGGAGAAGCTTCACCTTTCCGTCCTTTTCAAAGGAGATGACCGTGGATTCAACACCCACATGGCACTCGCCGCCGTCAACAATGGCGGATATTCTGCCCCTCATGTCGTCCATAACGTGCTTTGCAGTGGTTGGACTGGGGCTGCCCGACAGGTTTGCGGAGGGAGCCGCAAGAGGACATCCGCTTGCCTTTATTATCGCCCTCGCAACAGGGTGAACCGGGAAGCGTATGCCCACCGTGTCAAGTCCGCCGCTGGTAACAAGGGGTATTATATCTTTCTTTGGAAGCACCATGGTCATAGGGCCGGGCCAGAAAGCCTTTGCAAGCTTCAGTGCGTTTTCGGGAACTTCCGTTACATATTTATATATGTCCTCAAACTCCGCAATATGTACGATAAGCGGATTATCCTGAGGTCTGCCCTTGGCTTTGAATATGTCCGACACGGCAGCGGGGTCAAGAGCATTTGCAGCCAGACCGTAAACAGTCTCGGTGGGAATGCCCACAACCTTGCCCTCCGCCAGCAGCCTGCCTGCAAGCTTTATATCATCGTCGGAAGCCGACAGCATTTTTGTTTCAAACTCCATAAAAACCATCTTTCACAGCAGCGCAGTTATTCGTCACCCTGCGCCGATAATTTTGCCGCCTGATTGGCAGTTGCCAGAGCGTCTATCACCTCGTCGATATTGCCGTTGAGCAGATATTCAAGGCGGTATATAGTAAGCCCTATCCTGTGGTCGGTAAGACGACCCTCGGGGAAATTGTATGTCCTTATGCGCTCGGAGCGGCTGCCTGTGCCTACCTGAGAGCGCCTGTCAGATGCTATTTTGTCGTTTCTCTCCTGCTCCAGCATATCATAAAGGCGGGAACGGAGTATCTTCATTGCCTTGTCCTTGTTTTTGTGCTGGCTGCGCTCGTCCTGACATTCAACCACAAGACCAGTGGGCAGATGAGTTATTCTCACCGCAGATTCGGTCTTGTTGATGTGCTGTCCGCCTGCGCCCGACGCACGGAAAACATCTATTTTAAGCTCTGTGGGATTTATTTCCAGCTCCACATCGTCCGCTTCGGGAAGCACCGCAACGGTAACGGTGGAGGTGTGGATACGTCCCTGGGACTCGGTCTCGGGAACTCGCTGAACACGGTGAACGCCGCTTTCGTATTTGAGACGTGAATATGCACCCTCACCCTCGATGCTGAAAGATATTTCCTTGAAGCCGCCAAGCTCCGTGGGATTGGCGTTCAGCACATCTATCTTCCAGCCCCTTGCCTCAGCGTACATGGAGTACATTCTGAAAAGGGAGTTGGCAAAGAGCGAAGCCTCATCGCCGCCTGCGCCGCCTCTTATCTCAACGATAACGTTCCTGTCGTCGTTGGGGTCCTTGGGGATAAGCAGTATCTTCAGCTCCTCGGAAACGGAAGCGATGTTCTCCCTCGCCTCGTCAAGCTCAGCACGGGCAAGGTCTTTAAGCTCCCTGTCAGCGCCGCTCTCGTCAAGCATTTCCTGAGCTTCCTGCTCCGTTTTCACATAAGAGCAGTACTCACGGTACTTTTCAACAATAGGGGACAAGCTTTTATATTCTTTCATCAGCTTGGCATAAAGCCCGTTGTCGCCGATGACCTCAGGGTCAGTCAGGCGATTGCTGATGTCCTCAAATTTTTCCTCTGTGGCTTTCAGTTTTTCAAACATGAAACAAACTCCGTAACAAAAAGAATGAACGGTTACTGTTCGGGCTCTTCCCGTTTAACCGCCTTGATATTTTTTTCAATTTTACTGCGGGGGACCATAAATTCATGGCCGCAGCCTGAACATCTGAGCTTGAAATCCATACCCGACCGCAGCACTACCATTTCCTTTGAGCCGCAGGGATGAGTTTTTTTCATAGTCAGCACATCGCCCACACGGATATCCACAAGCATCGTCCTTTCGCAGCAATGGAGTCTGCGGCTCCATTTAAAGATTAGTAATTTTATTATACCACACAGAGGAATAAAAGTACAATATTTTTGCGTCACTTTTTTGAAAATACAGTATAGCACATAAAAACTCACGTTATTTTTGGTAATTCTGACCACTTTAAAAGCGAAAAGCGGCAGAAAAAGCTTCCTGCCGCCAAATATTATGCCGCCTCTGCCGCAGGCTTTGCATAAACAATATCGGCAGATGTTACAGCCGTCCAAGAGCCGTTAACATACGCCTTTACCGCAAAGCCGTACTTTATTCCGTTGGCAAGATTTTCAATGTTGATTCCTATGGCATCGGTATAGCACTGAAATGTCCATGTGCCGTTGATGTAGCTATAGACTGCATATTGGTCAGCACCCTCAACCGCAGTCCATTCCAGATAAACACAGCCGTCGCCCGCTTCCGCCTTGGTTATCACGGGCTTGTCGCTTGTGACCGTGCTGCCCGCAGGCTGAGCATACACCATGTCGGCGCTTGTAACTGCCGTCCATGCGCCGTTTACATATGCCTTTACCGCAAAGCCGTACCTCGAACCGTTTGCCAGACCGCTGACCTCATATGTAAGCTCAGTCGTGTGACCCGCAAAGCTCCACTTGCCGCCGATGTAATAATATACGCCATATCTTTCCGCACTGTCAACGCCGCTCCATGTGAGCTTTACGCTCCTGTCTCCAGCTTCCGCAGATATGATAAAAGGCTTGTCCGCTCCCTTGGGAGATACATACACGATGTCGGAGGATGCAACGCCTGTCCATGCGCCGTTTACATACGCCTTCACCGCAAAGCCATACCTTGAGCCGTTGGTCAGCCCCGTAACGTTCATGTAAAGGTTGGAAGTATATCCTGCGCAGGTCCACTTGCCGTTTATGTAATAATACACGCCGTATCTTGAAGCACCGTCAACGGAAGTCCAGTTGACTGTCATCGACCTGTCGCCTGCAATAAGTCCGGTTATCTGCGGCTTCTGAACGATATTTTCAACGTAAGCCACCGCCGACTGCGAAAAGCTTGTAAGCACATTCTGATATGTCACAGGGTCCCACATCTGCGCCCTTACCACAAATCCGTCGGAATTCTGCAGATCAGCCACAGTGCAGCCCGTATATGCCGATGAAAACTCGCTTACCTGAGAATATGCGCCGCTGCGGTATCTGTAAAGGGAATAGCCCTGGCAGCCGTTTATAGCCTCCCAGTTAAGGGCTGCGGAGCCGCTTGCATTCCTCTCAGCGTCAAGGGTGATGAACAGAGGGTTCGAGTGGCTTGCATCGGGAAGAGTGATGTTTGTATATCTGCTCTCCTTGGGGTTGTGGTATCCCGAGCTGTCGAGAGCCATAAAAACTCCGCTGCCCCTGTTGCAGAACGGGTAATAATATCTGCCCGTGACCTCGTACCTGTCCATCCAGGTAACGTCCAGGTCATACCAGCTGCCGCCCAGGTTTATGCTGTTCCAAGCGTGGTTGTTGCCCACTATTCCAACGCAGTCGATACCGATAAGGTGGCTGAAATATGTAACTGTCATGGCATATCCGTTGCAGACGCACCTGCCGTTCAGCAGCGCACCTGCAATGGTCTGGTTGGAGCCTTCGCTTATGGCGCCGTTCTCGTCCTTGTTGTATATAACGCTGTCGCACAGCTTTTTGTAGATGATAGATTCTTTTTCAAGGTCGTCCCTGCCCTGATTTATCTCAGCCAGCCACTGAGAAGTCGCAATATCTATCTGATTTGCCGCAGCCATACGTGCGGCACCGTTTTCATATCCGTCATAGGTGATAAGATAGATATTATCGCTGTTCCAAGCCAGCTGTGAAACGAAGAAATACTGGGGATTGGAGTAGAAAAACGCCGTCGCAACGGCAAGTGCCTCGTCCTGGGTGAACCGACCCGTAAAGGGCACCTTTGCAATAACGTAGTGTGATTTCTTTGTACCGTCCGCACTGGTGGTGCTTACCCTGCCCGTGTAGTTCACGGAGTAATTTGCCGCCTGTTCGCAGGCAGCCGCAAACTGCTGATAATACGCCCTTGCCTCTGCGGAAAGCTGGGAGTAAAAGAAGTCCGACTGGAAATTGTAGGAAGCGTTCCGATACTCGGTGTATGCCGCCTCCTCCGACTCGCATTCCTCCCGTGCAAGCTCAAGGGAGCTGTCGATAAGTCCGTCCTCTTCCTCGGTAACATCGGCCTCCAGAACCTCAACGGAATAAGGGGAGATACGCTCCTCCAGCGCTGCCATATCCTGAGCTGATATAACATCTTCTGCCGAAAGATCGGCAGTTTTATTATCCTCTGCCATAACGGGAACGCCCCCAAGGGCAAGAGTTCCCGCTGTAAGCACGGAAACTATTTTTATAAAGCTTTTTTTCAAAGCAAGTCCTCCTTTTTCGGGAATATTCATATTGTCATATTATAAATAATTATATCCCAACATATCTTTTTAATCAAGTTACAAAATGGACAAAATTGCAAAGGCAGACAATTCTGTGAACGGAAATTATTAAATTTTATAATTATCAGCCTATAAAAAAAGTCGGCAAATCACCGCTTTGCCGACTGTCTTGGATATTTTTGTTTTACGTCTGTAAGACCAAGGATATAATCAACGCTCACGTCATAAAAATCCGAAAGTTTGATAAGAAACTCCAGAGGTATATCCCGCCTGCCTATTTCATAATGAGAATAGCTCACCTGCGAGCAGTTAAGTACAGCTGCGATCTCCCTTTGAGTAAGGTCATTGTCCTCCCTGAGCGCTCTCAGTCTGTTTCCGGGAATGGAGTTCATTTGCTTCGCCCTTTCTCGTTAAGATTCCTTTATTTTAATATTATATATTATTTTTTCCAATATTTGGGATTATATAACAAAATGTAATAAAAAAAGCTCTTATCCGCCGAAAAACAATGCTATTTTATCTTGTCCTCCGCTTTCCCCTTGATATTCCCCGCAATGGTCATAAGGAACGGCGGCAGAGGCGTTCCTATATCACGTATATTCTCCAGTATGGATATGACCTCGTTTGCGATCAGCCACACCGCCGCCAGCGAGCCTGCAATATACTCCCCTCCGAGCGATATCCCCACATTTTCCGCCGCATATTCCAGCAGTATATCAAGCATTGCCCCCACCGCAATAAGCAGCCACATACATATTTTCTTTGCTATTCCCCGAAACGACCTGTAGGAGCTTACGTTCTCTTTCCTGTACCCTGCCGCACATATGCCCGTTACATAGTCAATGATATTGCAGGCAAAAAGTATCATTGCAGGCACGTAAAGTATCCCCAGCCACGCAGAAAGCGCCGTTCCGATAACGATAAAAAGCTCTTTTATCCTCTTCAAACAAATCCCTCCTTATATTATTGCGATATTATCCAGCTGTCGGTGTAATTTCCCGCACCCACGCTGTTGTGGTCAAAATCACGCCTGTTTCCTGCGGTGTCACGCTCCGAGCCGTCCTCCCAGTATCTTGTAAGGGAGTAATATATCTTCACCACGCCGCTGCCGTATTCTATCCTTGTTATTTTAAAAAGCGGCTGCTTTGTGGTAGCCTTGTTCCAGCCGTAATTTACCGAAAAGCAGCTGCCTGTTTTGCTCTCCCCCGTCAGCAGGTCTTCCATTTTCCAGTGATAGCTCAGAGTATAATAATCCGCCTGAACAGGGTGAGGCGTCATTTCCGTATAAAAGGATATCCGCACCGAATTTCCGTGGTTTGTTACATCCGGCGGCTCTGTTCCCTTAAATGACAGCAGATAGTCATTTGTATTGTCGGTGCTGCCCGATGCAACCGAGTTCGATAACTCCGCCCCGCCCTCGGTGGAGTTATTCCCGCCGCTGCCTGTGGCAAGGTCATACAGATCCTTGTACTTGCTGCTCACGTTTACCGGGTCAAAGCCGTCGCAGCCGTAGTCAGATGCTATATACACCCCCGGTTCGAAAACGATCAGCTCATTTATCACCGCCTGAGAGCTGACATTCACCGTCACCTTTCCAAAGCCGTCATACCCCTCAGGCGGGAGATACTCGCCGTTTTCCGCAACGGAAATATCCGTAAGAACAGGCTCTCTGCTGTCTGCCAGACCCAGCATATACCCCGCCATGAAGCTCATGAGCTTTCCTCCTTTGCAAATGTGATGTCCGTCTTTTTGCCGCCCTCCGACTTAAAGCTCAGCACATACACGCTGCCGCCGTACTTTATCTTTTTCACCGTGTCCGATACTGACTGCACATATTCGGGCATAATGCCGTCAAACATCACCCCGTCAAATTGGGTTATCCTGTCCGAAAGCGCCGAAAAGAACCTGCCGCTGCCTGCCCTAAGCTCATCGCCCTCTTCCACAAAGCCGATACCACGCTCGGTCATCACCGTGCAGCCGTATTTTCTTCCCTCTTCTATCCTTTTGCGCAGCTCATAGCCCGTAAGGTCGGTGTAGTCCGACTCGTCCTCGCAGATATCCGCAGCCCTTGCCTCGGCATAAGCTCCCTTGCCCGTAAAATGCACCACTGTCCTTGCGGAGATAAGCCCGCTTTCATGCCCCGTGAATATGAACTCTGTAAGCCCTTCCGGAGCGCCTGTTATAGCTATCCTTCCGCATGAAAAGGAGCGGTAGCTTTTCTGAGCCACAGCGCCGAGAACTGCCGTAACACGAGCTTTGTCCATAAGCCTGCCGCTTATTTTCAGCACATTTCGGAAGCTGTCGCTCTGACCCGCACCGTAAACCTCATTTGTGGCGGTGTTTTTGCAATACACCGCCGTGAAAGGGCCTTTTTCCGAATGAAGATACATTTTTTCGCTCCTGCTGTCCTCCATTCCGATGCTGCACGAGGCGGAAAGAAAAGGCGTGAATTTAAGCCTGTTGTCGTTGGAGCAGTAAAAAGCACCCACTGTATTTTCAGCAATGTGCGCCAGAATTTCACGGCATTTCTTTCCGTGAAGCTCCTCAAAATATATCTTGTCCGTGCAGAAATTACCGCCGCCGAAGCCCGCAAAGCCGCACTGGGAAGCCAGATCGGCAAGCACAAGTGAAAGCACATACGGCTCGTTTGAGCGGTTGTAAAGGCTGTCGTCAAAGTCATTTTCCGTCACTCTCATTCTGTCCATGGCATGGATCTCCAGCAGTCCCCCTCTGCGGCTTATGCGACTGATAAAATGCTCCGAAAACTCCAGCGGGTCTTCTCCCCCTGTTTTTACCGTCACAAGGGCGTTTGGCTCAAAGGTAAGGTCGGTTTTGAGCGCAACTATAAGCTCCGACTGCACAATGCCCTTTATCGGCATATTTTCTGCCGTCCTTATAAGCCTTGCGGACTGTATCCTGTCAGCCGTGATAACATTGCCGCCGATGGTTATAACAGGCGGTCTAAAGACCGTCCTCAGGCACAAAAGCCGCATGGAGCTTTACCTGAGCCGTCCAGAACTTTTCTCCCCTGTAAACACGGTCAAGGGAAAGCGAAAAGCCCGAGCACTGAAATTCCCCTGTTTTCTCCGTGGGAGCAGAATATGATACGCTGCATTTCTCCCCCGAAAGAGCCGCCGACAGCGCCGCCGCAGATGTATCGTCCACGTCCGAAAGCTCAGCGGATATATCCACCTCATAGCCTGTCCTTTCCCTGACCTTTGCGCCGTAAATGTTCACAAACTCGCCGCCGTTGTCATACACCGACGATACGGAAATGCTGTACTTGTTTTCGGTGATGAACCTGCTCACATCGGTGCTGCCTATTTTCAGATATATTCCCATAGCCCCTCCTTACATCGAAAGCGTAACATCTATAACGTGCCCGAACAGCTCGCCGTCCGATACTGAGATATCCGTAACACTCATGCCGCATATCATAGGCTCCTGACCGTGCCCCGCATATACACAGCGGAGCTTTGAGCCGTTTTCCGCAGCCTTGACTACAGCTTTCTGCACTGCATTTTCCGAGCAGGCAGCAAATTTTATGCGCACCTTCAGGAAATCCGATACCGCCCGACTGCTCCACCCGTCAACAAAAGTGATGAGCTTTGTTTTTCGTGAAAGGTCGGCGCTTATGCCGTAAACCTTTTCCCTTACCGCCGTAAAATCCGAATATTCGGCGGTCTGCCCCTCAGAAAGGTCAATGCCGAAAACAAAGTCCTCCCCCGCAGAAAATCCGCCGCCTGTCAGTGCCATAGCCTGTCCGACCGTCATTCCCATTCCTCCCCTGCAATAATAATTATCTCTCTTTCAAAGCGGAAGCTCCCGTTAAAGTAAAGCACCCCCGGCGACGGCGCACATATCCTGTAAATTCCGTCTCCACGATATCCGCAAAGCACATCTGCCGCCGTGTCAAGAGCTTCAAGAGCGGCTTTCCTGTCATCGCCTGCGGAGCAAAGCACCCCACGCATCTCGCAGAGCTGTCCCGCCGCCATTTTCTGCGCCTTGCCGCTTTTAAGCTCAAAGGAAAGCCCCTTGCCCGCCGCCGAGCCGCATACCGCTCCGATTGCGGCGCATATTGCCGAAATTATATTTTCTGTTTTCACACAGCCCCTCCAAGTCCCACTTCAAGATGATGAAGCTCATCGCCTCCGTAAAAATATTTCACCGAGGTTATCTCATATTCTGTGCCGTTGAAAACAACAGTGCCGATAAAATCTTCCCCCATGAACTCAGCGTCCTCCGGGGAGCTGTTGCGGCAGTCATAATAAAGCACACCGTACTTTTTCACATTCCTGCTGTGAATATCCCTCTGAGCCTTGCCGTAAACGCATATCCGCACATTGGAAAGCACCGTCTGCGAAATAAGCTTTCGCTCCCCGAACGCAACCTCCTCAGAGTAGTTTTTCAGCACGCAGGAATGTATGAGCACCTCTTTTGGAATAGGATACATCTTACACCTCCATTCCCCTGTAAAAAAGCCCCGCACTGTCAAGTACAGCCTCCGCCTCGCCGCAGAGGGGTGCGGAAAATCTGTCTCCCCGAGAGCCGCCGCTCATAGAAAAGCTGCCTATCTTCACCGAGGAATATCCCCCGCAGTCCTCTGCCCTGTCAAGGAAATCCGCCTGAACGCATACTGCAGTCCTGAAAGCTTCATCGGCTTCCGATACATCGACCACACACCCTCTCACGACCCTCTCCGCACTTGCAAGAAGCGGAGAAATTTCGCTTTCATCGCCCTTTCCCCCGTAAATATCCCTGTAATACGCAAAATCTACCGCCATAAACACTCCTTTCCAAGGGAGCATAAGCCCCCTTGATGTTTCGATATAAACTAATTGCTAAGCCGAAAATTCAGCAAACTGATTTGCAAATCAAAATTACCGAGCCACGAATAAAATATTTCTCACATAACCTCCCAATGGGCGGCTGCGGCGACACGCCGCAATCTCTGTACGAGTCTTTTGCAAACTGCAGTTACCGAGCCGCAAATGAAATATCCCCAGCACAACCTCCCCACGGGCGGCTGCGGCGACACGCCGCTTAGGTGGTGGAGTAGTGGCAGTAAATGCCCGCAGCCTTGGAGGGATAAACACTGCACAGACCATAGCTGCGGTAGCCGTATTTCCAGCTGTCCGCATCGGGATTTGCCGCAGGGGAAATGATCTTGGGCACAGCGTGCTTGGTGAACTGGAGCACCGCTCCCTTGTGAACTATCATAAAGTTGATGTTCTTGCCATCAGTGTCCTTGGCATAGCCGCCGTCAGTCTCCCCCGATGTGGTGCCGTCATTGAGCTTTATCTTGGTGTAAAATCTGGACTGGGGAACAGTCACTATCTTGTCAAAGGAAGCAAGCACCGCACGGGATTTTGTGGTGTCCATGTCGTCGATAAGTCCTTTCAGCACAGGAGTGATGAACAGCACTCTGTCCTCGGAAGGAACCTCCGCCGCATCAAGAGCAGATACCGCAGTTCTCACCGCAGCCACAGCGTCCGCACCTGTGGAAAGCGCCGCAGATGCGGAGCCGATGCCCGTTGTGCCCGCAAAGGAAGCAAAGCGGAAGGCATCAAGCTCAGGCACAGCCTTTGTGCGCACAAACTCCCCCGCAAGGGAACCGAAAGCAATGCTCTGGCTCTCCTCGTTGTCCATAGCATCAACGCTGAACATACGTCCTCTCTCGTAGTTGAACTGAACAGTCTGCCACGAAAGGGAAACATCGCCAGCCACATATCCGCTTGAACGGGAGTAGTCTGCAAGCCCGTCCATGGTAAGCTTGGGAATAACTATCTCGTTGGCATTTGCCCCCTCTCTTGCAAGGGAAGCGTCCGACTCAAGAACAGCAGTTCTCGCATTTTCCTTGTACGCCTCATCAAGAAGCGCAGCGTATTTCTTAGCAAGTGTAATTGTGTTAGCCATAATTTTTACCTTTCCTTTCAAATTTCATTTTGATTTGTCAGTGAATTACTTCAGTCCGAAAGCCCTGCGCAGTACATCATCACCGTTCCCTTCCCTGCGTGACCTTACTCCCGTGGATATCTTCTGACCCGAGCCGCCGAATTTAGATATCCTGCCGAATATATCTCTCGCCGCCTCTTCAAAGCTCACTCCCCCCACAGCACGGGCGGAAGCCGCACAGATAATGTCCTCCGTCAGCTCACGGGGAATGCCCTCCCTCTCGCAGAAAAGCTGATTGCGAAGCTTTGCATTTTCAGCCGTCAGAGCCGCTACCTGCTCTTCAAGGGCATGGATATCAGCTGCGTTAGCAACGTCAGCAACGTCAACATCTCCATTGCCCTCATCGGGAGAGATATCCCCACCCATATCTGTAATTTCATTTACAGACTTCTCGTTTTCTTCATTCATACCTTTTCCTCCTTTTTGATCCTTTCTATCTCAGCCAGTGCGTCCTCCTCCGAGCAGTCCAGCACAGCCATGACCGCCGAAAGCCTGCTTTTAAGCCCCGCCGACACAAGCCTTACGTTCTGGTCGATTATCTCGCCCTTATCCACCGTCTGCCTGTCGGAGAAAGCCACCCTGACGGAAATATCACCCTTTGGTATCTCGCCGCACAGCATACCGCATCGGATAATGCTCTTCACCGTGCTTTCGATAAGCTCCGCCGCAAGGCACCTGTTCTGCTGCATTGTGATCTCCGTGCGTGTCTCCATGCTCTTGACCTCAGCCGCCGTTTTAAGTCCGCCCGAGGTGCTGAACGAAAGCGTTCCCGATGAAAGCCCCGTCTGGAAGCAGAGAATGTCAAGCAGCGCATTTATAGCGTCAACGTGCTCCGAAACTCTCAGCTCGCAGGTGTTGTCGGATATTTTCAGGTCCTTTTCCTCGTCGCATTTAAGCGCCTGATACACTTCATCGTCCGTGTCGAAATACCTGCTTATCCTGCCCGTGTCGGGGTCAACCACCGTCCTGATGCAAGATGAGGGCACGATTATCCTCTTGCGCCCCAGCACAAACTCCCGTGAGAAGCTGTCAAATGCGATGTCGAGAGCTTTCAGAGTGTCGGTGCAGTTTGCAAAGCAGCTCAGCCCCAGCATGGTCTCATCTGAAAGATTATTCGCCCCCGCAGGTCGGAAGTACCCGAAAAGCGGCTCGCAGATGTCATACTCCGAATGTTCCGAAAGCCCATCAAACATCGTCTCCACAGGTATCTGCTCCCCAAGATATCCGTCACGGGAGGAAAACAGCGCCCTGTCCGTGAAAATGCCGCTGCCGTCTGCGCCCTGCCGCTCAAAAAGAGTAAACGCCTCGCCGCCTTTGTAAAATCTGCTGCGAAATATGCCCTCCTTTATGCTGCCGCAGAAGCCGCCCACAGGAATAAAGCTGTCCGCCGATATGTAGTCGATGCCAATGTCCCCGTCAATGAAAACCTTGAGCGCACCTCCGCCCAGCGCATAAGCACGGCTGAAAAACGATGGCATATTTTCCCAGAAGCCGTTGTCCTGGAGCACCCTTTCAACCAGCCCCTGCTGGCGGTGGTCGGCGCAGTAAATATCCGCCTGACTGCTGAACGTAAGCGCCGCCAGACTGTCGCACAGCACCTTTGCGCCGCCAAGCATGCTCATACGCCGCTCGCCCTTGCCGTAAAGCCCCGAGCGCTTCACATACGCCCAAGGCGGCTCACCCTTGTAAATATCGGCGCAGGCAGCTATCACCGTGCGGTAATATTCCTCTTCGTGGGGGATTTTCGCCTGGGGGAACGCCCTCTGCGCCTCCGAAATTATGCCCAATCATATCATTCCTTTCTATCTCATAACATCAAGGATATCCTTCATTCTCCGCTCCGTGGAATACTCCTGAGCGTCAAGGCTGTCAATGTTCACACTGCCGTCGTCCAGCCGCCTGTCAAGGCTTCCGCCCTCCCACACAGCCTGAGAAAATGCGGCAATAGTATTCTTGCACTGTGCAAGAATTTTGTAGCGGCCGTCGCTTAAAACAGCATTGTAAAACCTTATTCTCTGGCTTATCTCGCCCTTTCGGGCGTTGTGTATCTCCACAGGCAGCCTTTCACGTATCGCAGCATTCTGCAGTCCTCTTATAAGCACCTGCTCCGCACTGTCGCAGTAAATATCCCTGAGCATGGGATATTTTTTCCTGACCCTTTTAACAAAATCCGCAAAATCCCGCTCCAGTTCCGCAGGGGACATTATCCCCTTTCGGTAATACTCCTCCAGAGTGTATATCTGCCTGTACCCCGCCGTGTAGCCCGTCACGTTGAACGCCGTGGCAGAACCGTTTCCGCCGAAATCCACACCCATATCCGCCATGATGATGTTCTTTGCCATTTTACAGATGAATTTCTCAGGGCAGTCCGCAAACTGCCTGTAAATGACCCCCTCAGCATTTTTCCAAAGCCCCAGGATAAAGCGGTCGTAATAAACCGTCCCCGCATATTCCCTTTTCAGTGCCTGAGCAAATCCCTTGGGCAGAGCCGGATTATCGTCAATAGTGAAGCCCGATACCCTTACGCTGCCGCCCGGCACCCCTTTGTCAAGGAATTTCTTGAACCAGTGGGATGGCGACGCAGGGTTGCAGCTGCCGTCAAAAACCGAAGTCTCCCTATCAAGCCTTGAACCTATCATTCTGAAAACGCCCTCGCTCCATGTGGTTATCTCATCGCCGTAGCAGTAGGAAAGGCTTGACCCCTGGAGCTTGTCCGCATTGCCGCTGCGCCCCGCACCGATAACAAAGCAGTCCCTGCCGAAAAGCCGCACATATCCGCCGCCCTTGACACGCCCCACAAGCTTCTCGCCGTATATCCCACGCATGGGCGAAAGGATATTCCGCTCAACGCTTGCCACCGTGTTGCCCACTATGGCGATCCCGCCCCGAGGGTCGCTGATAAATATTCGCTGGGGAATGCGGTAGTAGTCAAGATACGTTTTTCCCGACCGCACTGCCCCCACCGAGATGTTCCAGCGGCAAGGCTCCCTTATGGTAACGCTCAGCACGCTTTTCTGTTTTTCAGTCAGTCCCAAAGCCGTCCTCCCCGAAAAATTTTTTCAGATTTTCCACCGCTTCCTCCTCAGAGATATCGCCGCCGAACACGCCATAGATTTTGCCCAGAAGCTCCAGCGCACGGAGCTTGTCATAAAGCTTCACCTCAATGCCCTTTGTGCCTGCCTTTATGGAAGCCACAGCCTTTGCCGACTGCCTGTTGAGCAGAGCCGTGTCCGTCACCGTCATGACCTGTCCCCTTTCGGGCAGCGTTTCAAGGGAAACGAACTTGGTGAAGTCGGAAAAAGCCACAGCCGCAATCTCCCCGATTATTTTGTCCTTTGATATTTTCCTCAACAGCGCCCTCCTTTCTTGTTGCACTACGCAAATAAGAACTTAAAAATAATTTTCCCATATGTACTCCCTGAGCAAATGTCCGTACTCCGCAAGGAAATCCCTTATGATATTGTCACGCACATTTTCAACCAGCTCTTCAATAAAGCAGTCCAGACACATTCCGAAGCGCTCGCACTCCTCACGCTCCGTACTTTCCTCGCACACAGGGCAGTACAAAACCTTTTCCATACGCCTCACCTCCTTGCAATTTAGCACTATGCAATTTTAAGCTTGTGTCTCTCATTTGCATCTTGCAAAATTATAATACCACACTATCCTGCGATTGTCAATAGCATTGCGCAAAATTTCTGTCGATTTTTGCAGATTTGTGGAATATATGCAAAAAATGCCGGTACACTTATCGCATTATGCAATTATATTTGCATAATACTAAGCAAAACAAAAAAAGCCGAGCTTCCGCCCGACTTTTTTATACTAATCCCCAATAAAACTATAGACAAAAAATCATCGCATGATCCATATACGCAAGATCATGCTTGATTTTTTGTATAGCTTTTAATTGGAGCTTAGTATTAACTTCTTTTTCTGATAATGGTATGGCAGGGAAAATCAATTCCCGTTGTGTTGGGCATGGAAAACTTCATCGCCGCATGGCAGGTGTTTTCGACCTGATTGCCCTCAGCGTCGGTTATCTCGGTTACCGTGTATTCCACAGGTCTGCACGAGGGAGCAAGTATCTCCAGCTTGTCGCCCAGCAGGAACTTGTTTCTCTGCTCCGCATATATGCGGCCGTTTTCGCACTTATCCACCACAGCGCACACATCATAGGAGCGGATATATCCGCTGTCCTCATAATACTGTCTGCACTCTGAGGGGTGTCCGAAGAAAAATCCTGTGCAGTAGTCACGGTGGCTCACCTTGAATACCTCGTCCCTGATGTAATCGGGGAGCTTGTAGTCATCGGGATGCTCTTTGTACCAGTCAACCGCCATTCTGTAAGCATTTGTTATCACCGAAACATAGTAGGCGGACTTTGCACGTCCCTCTATTTTCAGTGAGGTAACTCCCGCCTTTACCAGCTTGTCGATGTGGTCTATCATGCACATATCCTTGGAATTGAGAATGTAAGTGCCCTTTTCGTCCTCGAAAATTGGGAAATACTGCCCCTCTCGCTTTTCTTCCATGAGATGATATCCCCATCTGCACGGCTGAGCGCACTGACCCCTGTTTGCGTCACGGTTCACAAGGTAAGAGGAAAGCAGGCATCTGCCAGAGAATGACACGCACATAGCACCGTGAACGAATACCTCTATCTCCATATCCGCAGGGGATTTTGCACGTATCTCCGCCACTTCGTCAAGGCTCAGCTCACGGGCAAGCACCACACGCTTTGCGCCCATTTTGTAAAGCTCATTGGCAGTGACATAATTCACAATGCCCGTCTGAGTGGACATATGGATCTCCATATCGGGAGTGTATTTCTTTATCAGGGATAAAAGTCCCAGATCCGCAACGATGGCAGCGTCAACGCCAACCTCGTATGCGTATTTGATGAACCCCTCAAAATAAGGTATCTCATCATTTCTCGGCAGAGTGTTGCAGGTAAGATATACCTTAACGCCCCGTGCATGGCACTTTTCAACGGCACTTTTCAGCGCCGCTTCGTCAAAATTTTTCGGGCCTGCCCTCATGCCGAAGGAGGTGCCGCCCAGATAAACAGCGTCGGCACCGAAATCAACAGCAGCTTCAAGCCGTTCCATATCGCCCGCAGGCGCAAGAACTTCGGGAATGAACAAAGACATAATTTCAACCTTTCAAGTTATTCATCGGGATCTGCCACAAGATGAGCCTTTACAAGATTTGCCTCATGCTCATCAAGAGTGGTGGCAAAGAAGAACTCGCCTGTGTCAAGGTCGGAGCAGAAATAGTAGTAGTCCGTCTCTCTGGGATAAAGCACAGCCTGGATAGCCTCGATGCCCGGGTTGCAGATAGCTCCTGGTGGCAGTCCGCCGCCCTTGTAGGTGTCATAAGCGTCACACATGGACTGGGAATATATCTCCAGATTGGGCTTGATGACCTCTTCCACATAGTTTGTGGTTGGGTCGGACTGGAGCAGCGGGAACTGGTCGGGATTATTAAGTCTGTTGTGAAAAACAGAGGAAACAAGCTTCATATCAATAGAGCTGGAAGCCTCCGCCTGAACTATGGAAGCAAGGGTGATAGTCTCGTCAAGCGTCATGCCCAGATCCTCCATACGTCCGTACATATCGGGAGTTACCTTGTATTCAAAGTTCTTGCAGACCTTTTTCGCCACGTTCTTGGGATTCTCTTCAAGATAGAACTGGTAGGTGTCGGGGAAGAAATAGCCCTCCATCTTGTAGAACTTTTTGGAGCTGGATCTTACCTGCTTTTCAAAATCAAAGCCAAAGGTTGTGGAGTTGAACACACGGATAAATTCGTCCGCATCGCAGACACCTGCGTCCTCCAGCTTTTGGGCAGCGTCAATTAGCCTTATGCCCTCGGGGAACGTGATGTTCACAAACTCTCTGGGGTTGATAGCGTCCTTCTGCAGCGCCTCGATGATGTCGCCGTAGGTCATGTTGGGGTTGAGCTTGTGGCTGCCCGCTATGTAAGTGCCGTCCGCACCCTTGAGCTTGGAATATATGCGGAAGATAACAGGTCTTTCAATGATGCCCTCGCTCTGCAGAATGTTCGCAATAGCTTCCGTGCCTGAGTTTTCGGGTATCTCAACGGAAAATTCCGTGTCGGAGCGGCCCATTCCCAGTATCTCGGAGGAAACAGTGATGACCGCCACCGCACCCAGTACCGCCAGCGAAATTACCAGCGTTACCATGATAAGCGCAAAAATAAGCCTGCCGTGGGTCTTTTTCTTACGCTTGTCCTTTCTGCGCTTTTCCTTTATTTCAAGGCGTTCAGCCTCAGCTTCTTCGTCCTCTTCACCGTCGCCCTCTTCGTCGTCATATATATCCTCATCATCTTCCGCCACGCTGTCGTCTGTCTCATTGTCAGGGGCAGATTTATTGTCAGCTGATGTATCAGCACTTGACCTGTCAGCAACTTCGGAAGTCTTTTCGGTTTCCTTATCTTCTTCGGAAGTATCGGCAAATTCTGTAACATTGTCCTTTTTTTCGTCCATTTATCATCTTCCTTTCTTCCCGTCTGTTTTATCAGTCCTGCCCTGTTCAGTTTTGCTCTGATCGGAGCATTTTCTCAGATATTTTTCAGTAGCCAGCATATCCGCACAGACATCGAACCTGCCGTGGATAAGCTCGTTGCATGTGCATGAGCAGTAGCACAGCCCCATTTTTACAAGCCTTGGGTGAGCGGAAAGAAACCTGTCATAATATCCCTTACCGTAGCCCAGCCTGTAGCCCTTCATATCAAAGGAAAGCCCGGGGACAATGCACAAAGCCTTTTCAAAGGCATATGCCTTTACGCACTTTTCGGGAGCAGGCTCCAGCACGCCGAAGGTGCCTTTTTCCAGGTCGTCCATGCTTTTGATGAAGTAAAATTCCATGTCCCTTGTGCCGTCAATGCAGCGTGGAACAGCCACACGCTTTTTGTCAGCAAAAGCCTGTTCTATGATCGCCATAGTATCCACTTCAATGGCAGTGGAAACGTAGGTGAGTACAATGTCCGTGTCCCTGTACGCTCCCGATGATACCACACGCTCAAATATTTTTCTGTCCTTGTCCGCCTTGACCTCGGCGGACATTCCTGTCCTCAGCTGCTTGCATTTGCTGCGCAGTTCGTTTTTGTATTCACGTATGTCCCCCACAGGAGCCGTTACTTTTTCCATATGATATCCCCCGCCAGTTTTTCTGCGGCATTCACGCCGATAAGTGCGCTGATAAGCTCATAGGAAAATTCCAGAGCAGCGCCCGCACCTCTTGCGGTGATGATGTTGCCGTCCCTTACAGCGGGAACACTGAGCACCTTCGCACCTGTAAGAGCGCTCTCAAAGCCGGGGTAGCAAACAACCTTTTTACCGTTAAGAACACCTATGGAGCCAAGCACCGAGGGAGCAGCGCAGATAGCGCCCATAAATATCTTGTTGTTGGTGCAGTATGCGATGATCTGAGCAAGCTTTTTGCTGGCAGCAAGGTTCTTTGTGCCCGGCATTCCGCCCGGGAGAACTATCATCTCCAGACCGCCAACACCGGCCTCGTCAATGGTGATATCGCACTCAACGGGAATGTTGTGTGCGCCTCTTACCACTTTGCCCGTAACGCCTACAGTAAGCACTTCCTTACCGCAGCGTCTGAGCATATCAATAGGGGTTATAGCTTCTGTCTCTTCAAAGCCTTCAGCAAGAAATACATATATCATGATCCATTATCCTTTCATTTAAAGATTTATTTGAATATAACAGTTAAAGATTTATTTGAATATAACAGTGTGTTTTTCGATCATAAACGCAGGGTGATAGGAGCGCTTCGCCTTTCTCAGCCCCTCGATGCCCAGATCTTCCTCACGGTTGATGTAGGAAAATCCCTCCGATGCGGAACGGGCAAACAAATAGTTTATTGCGGGATATGCTCCCTCAACGGAAGCCTCCGCCTTTTCGATGTGAACGCCCAGTGTGTCCGAGTTTATCCGCTCGCCGATGGTAAAGGCAGCCACATTTCCGCCGACCCTCAGCACGCCGCCCGAAAGCCCCAGCGCATGGAAATTCTCAAAATAGGTGTTTATGGCAAACTGCTCGCAGACCTTCGACCTGTCATCGTAAGCGTCGCTGCGGTTGTATGTGCCCACAGCATAGGTGATGCAGTCGTCAAAGTCCTTTTCTGTCAGCGGTTCGTAGGAATATTCACCGTCCAGCAGCTTTTTCAGATGATTTCGCTTGCCGTGATATTTCTTTCCTTTAAGCTCCGCAAGGTCGGAAGCGTTGTAAACATAGTCCCAGTCACCCTCGTCGCAGGTTATCTCATAGCTGCCCTCGGGGAAATTTTCTTTGAACACAGGGAACAGGTCGGGAGTTACCGAATCTATCACAAGAGGAGAACCGTTTGCCTCCGCAAACCTCTTCATCTCCCCCAGCACCTCGGCATAATCGCCGCCGCCCGCAGGGAACGTGAAATATATGCCGCCGTCAAATGAGCATGAAATGTAAAAGTCCTTAAATCTTGTTATCCTTGTGTCGTGCATTCTCCGCCACGCCATGTTGTTTGCAAAGCAGTATTCGCAGCCCCGAAAGTCGGATATTTTCAGCAAACTGTCTATCCACGGCTTGTCGGAAAGCTCAATAACCTTAAATTCAAGCATCTGAACCGATAACCTCGCCAATAATATTGAGGAGCATCTGAGTGACTTCCTCCTGAGAATAAATATGTCCGTCCTCACCGCAGCAGCTTATAACGTCCCAGCCGCATTTTTTTGCAGCATAAAGAGCGCTTTTGCGGCAGGCAGTCATGTAAGCAATGTTGCTCTCGTGGATATCCTTCTTTGACTCATCGTCGTGATAGCGCTCCGAAAGGCGCTTCTGAGAAAGCTCCACGGGGATATCAAGGATAATAGTCCTGTCAGGACGGGGAAGCCCCAGCTTGTCATACTCATAGTCCTCCAGCCATTCAAGAAAGCCGTCCCATTCATTTTCGGGCAGCTTTGACATCTGGTGGATAGCGTTGGAGCAGACATATCTGCTGGCAAGGATAAGGTCGCCGTTCAGATAATTTTTCTCCCAGCAAAGCTTGTAGCTGGCATATCTGTCGGCAGCGTAGAAAGTAGAAGCGGCATAAGCATTAACGTCCGCAGCGTTCTTGGAAAAATCACCTCTCAAGTACATTTTAACAAGTGTGGCGGAGGGCATATCATAATCGGGGAAGCTGATGCCCTTAACGCTGAGCTTGGGGGAAAGGATCCCCAGCAGGCGGTCAAACTGAGTAGATTTGCCGCTGCCGTCCAGCCCGTCGATAACGATAAGCCTGCCGTGTGTGTTGTGATCCATTATAAAAGCATCCTTTACTAAATAAGCGATAATAACATAAAGGTATTATATCACATTTTTCGGATAAGTACAACACATTCGGACAATTTTCTCACGGAATTTCGGAAGCATGAGCTAAGTGAAAAAAAGCAGAGCCAAAAAGACGCAGGTACGAACAAATCAACATTTCAATTTTATAAATTCTCACCAAACGCTCTCCCCTCATAAATCATTGACGTAATGCCAACAATATGTTATAATCAAAGCACTGAACATTGAAAGGACAGAGTAAAATGGCTGTTTATTATATCCTGATGGCGCTTATACTGGGACTGGCTTATCCCATGTGCATAAGAAAGCCGTCAAAAAAGAAAAATATCATCTACGTCGCCGTGGTTTTCGGATATATGTTCGTTATGTCCTCGCTGAGATACGGGCTGGGAAACGACTACTTCAACTACCGCACATATCTCCATAACGTTATGGATAACGGACTTTCCGTAATTGATACTGTACGCACCACAGGCATAGAACCCGGGTATGTGCTGCTGCTGAAGCTTACGGGTCTGCTGGGCGGAGACTACCTTATTCTCAACACCCTTACCGCCCTGCTCATACTGGTGCCAACCGCATATATCATCATAAAATACAGCAAAATGCCATGGATATCCGCATGGCTGTACCTGACCGTAACATTCTTCTATAACTCACTGAATTTTACCAGACAAAGCCTTTCCGTGGCGGTCATATTCCTGGGGTGGCGGTTCTTCCGTGACCGAAAGCATATCCCCGCTGTGCTGATAATACTTGCGGCGGCAATGTTCCATGTGTCGGCGCTGATATTGCTTCCCGTGTATTTCCTGTCGCTCATAAAGCCTTCCGCCAAAAGCCTCGGCATAATCGGCGGAGCGGGCGTGCTGGCGTTTATCTTTTCAAGGCAGATACTTTCCTTTGTCACCACCTATATCCTGCCCCGATACGCAAAATACATGGACACCATCTACCTGAGAGTGGGTCTGTCATGGGTGTTCCTGCTTATCCCGGCACTGATGATGATACTCACCCTCGCCGCATATTTCACAGGCTGGAAGGACAAGGCTCCCGAAGCGCAGATGCTTGCAAATTTCAGCTTCTATAACTTCTTTATCTGGCTTTTTATCGTGAAGCATTTCATCATCGAGCGCTTTACAATGCCCATATACATCTTTATCCTGCTGGCGATCCCCGAAATTCTGGACTGCTGGAAGAGCTGCCGACTTGCACCCGATAAGAAAGTGAGCGGCATAAAGGACACGATCTACACGCTCAGCAAGGGCGGAAAGCGCATCGCTCCTGCAGCAGCGGCACTGGTGATAGTATCCACGCTTGCCTATAATCAGTTCTGCGTTGGCGAGGGCGTTCACGGCGTTTTCCCATACAGGTCGATCTTTGTGCCCGTAAGCGGACTTACCGACAAAATGCTGGAGACCGATTACCGTGCGCTTTACAACAACGCCGACTTTATGCAGTTTCTGGGGCTTGCTAACAAAGGCAATTACACAATAGTCGCCAGCGTCAACGGCGATACAGGCGATATGCTGGAATTTCAGTACAGGCATCTGCTGAAAAAGCTGGGCTTTGAAACTGATTTCCGCACCCTTGACGGAAAGAGCTACATCGGCGTGGTCAGCGGAGGAAAAGCAGTTTTCGAGAAAACAGGCGATGAACAGCTTACCGAAAATCTCAGTCTTTACGGAGGAAAAATATCCGTCACCATAACCAGCGGCGGAGCTGTCACAGGTCAGCCTGTGGCAAGGATAATCGCAGACGGAAAGGAATATGCCCCCAACGGCAGCGGCATAAACTTTGCGGTGTTTGACAACAAGCTTCAGAAGATAGTGGCGGCGCAGTCCTATGATACATCGGTATATACCTACACTTACAAGGGCACTGACGCTTTTTATGGGGAGATACTGATAGAGGAGTAAGGAAAATATGTGCCATAGTGGCACAGGAGAATGTCGGCTTGCAAAGGGATTTTGCAGATAAACATTTTTACCACTGAGGCTACAGCGCCCAAATGGCTCTGCCCTCAGCGGACTTTCTAAACTCTTTACCTCGCTTTTTCTTTTTTCCCTTTGTGGTCGTTTTTAGTCTGATTTTGTCTTATGCCTTTTTCATTTTTACCAACATCTTCTTATACTAAGCACCAATTAAAAACTATACAAAAAATTGAGCATAATCTTGCGTATATGGATTATGCGATGATTTTTTGTCTATAGTTTTATTGGTGATTAGTATTATTGACTGCTTTAGGAAAATCCCCTATAATTATTATCGGAAGGAAGGATATGCTTGAATAAAAAAATAACAGCTGCTGTGCTTGCGGCAGCCATGCTCACCGCCTGCGGTGCAAAGGACGAAGCCGTTCCCGCAGCAAATTACATTGCGGTCTATGAGGAAGCTACTCAGCCTACCGAAACTTCCGAGGTCTCCGAAACAATTCCCGAGATTGAGATAACTCCTCTGACCCCCGAAAACGGCTTCACATATCTGCAAAACACTCTTTTTATCGGCGACGGCGTTTGCAGCATCATATCCGAAAGCGGACTTCTTCCCGAAGAACAGGTGATATCCTTTGACGGTGCCTTTGCGGACGAGCTTCCCGATCTTTCGGAACAGCTCTCATCGCCAAAGCCTTACATATATCTTTGGTTCGGCGACAAGTCTGTTGCCGATGAAAAAACTCCCGAGGAATACGGCGCTGCCATTCTGGCGCTGGCGGAAAATATCCGCACTGTATGCCCCGAAAGCATGGTGCTTGCCATGAGCTATCCCCCTTTGCCTGAGGAATACGGCGGCAAGTCGGACGAGCTGAACGAAATGCTCCATATGTACATACGCTCCACTCCCGATGAATATGTTATCTACCGCAATTTTTCCTATGCTGCCGAAAATGCGGACGGATATCTTGCTCCCGAATACGGCACGGAAGAGATAAACGCTGCGGGAATTTCCGCAATGCTGAACGCTGTTGAGCATGACCGTTTTTACAGCGATATGACCTCTGACAGCGACGGAAAATACGAGGATATAACCGCTTCACGCCCCGAATACACCGTCACTGACGGCAAGGTGGCATATCTCACCTTTGATGACGGCCCCTCAAAATATACTCCGCAGATACTTGATATCCTCCGTGAAAATGACATTAAGGCGACATTTTTTATCACCGGATGGTGCATTGACGGCAAAGAGCACATCTTAAAGCAGGTGGCAGATGAAGGCCACACCATCGCACTCCACAGCTATTCCCATGATTATGACAAGATATACGCCTCGAGACGTGCATGGCTGGACGATTTTGCCAAGGTTTACGGCAAGGTATATGCGGTAACGGGGCAGAAGCCGTGGGCGTTCCGCTTCCCGGGCGGCAGCTATAATTCCTACAACCGTGACACCGCCGACGTCATAATTGCCGAGATGCAGAAGCGTGGCTTTGCCTATTACGACTGGAACGCAGCCACTGCCGATGCTTCAAGCTCCGCCACCTATGACAGCTGCATGGATTATCTGCAAAACAGCATTGATTCCGACCATGAGGTTGTTCTTATGCACGACTCGCTGGAGCTGACCCCCCAGTATCTTCAGGACGTTATTGACTACATCAAAGGCGAGGGATATTCTTTCGAGACCATTGATACAGCCGATGAAGTACATTTTTGATTTTTATATTGGTACAAGCCATTGTCTGAAAAATCGGCAATGGCTTGTGTTTTTTATTATGGGCTGAAAAAGGAGTAAAAAAGCGGTTTGTTTGTATTGAGTATATGCTTATCAAAATTAAAAAGTTAATTTGTCCGTGCCTGCGCCTTACGGCGGAAACCAAATTCGACGTTCCTGACGGAACATCTCTTGGTTTCAAGCCGCCTGCATGATATAGTTTTAAGATGATTTGAGAAGTTAAGTTTATATGCAAGATTTTGAATTCACTGTGCAGGCGGCTTTAGGACTTTTAAATTTGTCGGCTGTTGTTTTAAGTGCTTTTGCCGTCGGCAAAAAGATTTCGCTGCTTGCGAGCAGCGACCAGAAGGCTCTGCCCTCCTGTGGACTTCCTAAACCCTTTACCTTGTTCTTATTTGTGCTGACCCCTTCTTTTGTCTTTCGCTCTCTTATATGTAAAAAGCCATTGTCCGTTTTTGGACAATGGCTTTTATAATGCTTATATCATTCATCTTTTAAAGGCTGAGCCTTGATAAGCGCCTCGATATCGCTCTTTTCGGGCATTGCGGGAATAGCTCCCTGCTTTGATGCGCAAAGCGCTCCGCAGGCGTTGGAGAACATCGCCATTTCCTTTATATCGTCGCTGTCAAGCTCTTCAATGCTCTTTCCGGTTTCAAGGAACTTATAAAGGAACGCTCCGAAAAATCCGTCTCCCGAGCCCAGTGTATCGACCGTCTTTGTCTTATATGCGGGGAACCTGTTTATTCCCTTTGGCGTTGCGATTATGCAGCCCTTTGCTCCCTGTGTTACACATATTATCTTAGCGCCCATCTGCAAAAGCTTTGCCACTCCCGGGATAAGCGCTCCGCTGTCGCTGAGCAGCTGAAGCTCCAGCTCCGACACCTTTACTATATCCGCATACTGGGCTGCGCTGCGCATAGTGCGTATGGCAGATTCCTTATTTTCCCAGAGGTGCGGTCTCCAGTTGGGGTCATAGGTAACTATTTTTTCCTGCATCTTTGCATATTCCACTGCGTTGACCGTAGCCGTTCTTGAAGGCTCATCTGTAAGTGAAAGTGAGCCGAAATGGAATATCCTGCAGCTGTCGATAAGCTGCCTGTTCACCTCACCGTACCGCAGATTAAGGTCTGCGCTGGTCTGGCTGCTGCGGTAGAAAACAAAGTCACGGTCGCCGTCGGCGCTGTTGCGCACAAATGCAAGTGTAGTGGAATAGTTCGGGTCAAGGATAAGTCCGCTTGTATCCACCTTGTGCCTTGTAAGCACTTCTTTAAGGTAAAAGCCGAACATATCACGGCCTATTTTTCCTATAAATCCAGTCTTTGCGCCCAGCTTTGCAGCCATGCACATAACGTTTGCAGGCGCACCGCCTGCGTTCTGCTTGTAAAAAGTGTCCCCGTTCTCGCCGCTGACATAAGTAAAATCCACCAGCAGCTCTCCTATACTAACGATATCAGACATAATTACCTCCCATTATCCGAGCATATATTCATCATTCTTTTTTACTAATTATATCACCTGTCACTGCCGTATTTTAACAAAATTTGTTGCCTGATTACTAATTATTTGTTAAGATGAATAAGACAAAATTTCCAAGGAAAAATATAGGTATATTATCTCTTTGGAGGACGGCAGAATGAAGATACCCAATACCTATGAATTTGAAAATGTTCCCATAGAAAAAAGCCTTGACGCTAACCTTGAAAATATTAAAAGGATACTCGGCAATACCGCCGACCTGCTCATAAGCCCCATAACCGTTTCGGGCGTGCGTGCGGCGGTCATATGCTTTGAGGGAATGGTCTCGGGCTTCAACACGGCTCAGGTGGTGGTAAAGCCCCTGATGAGGGTAGATATCCCCGACTGCACCTCCGAAAAGCTTTACAGCCATGTAAAAGAGAATATGATACTCTCCGTTGACACCACGGAAACGGACAAATACGGCGATGTTATCCGCACCGTGATGAGCGGCTTTGTTATCCTGCTCATAGACAATATCCCCTCGGCAATGTGCTTCGGCATACAGGGCTATTCGGTCAGAGGGATAGACGAGCCCTCCTCCGAGGGAAATATCATGGGCTCCCACGAGGGCTTTGTGGAAACGGTAAGAACAAATATGTCACTGGTGCGCAGGCGCATAAAATCCCCCGTCCTGCAGTTCAAGCTTTTCCCCATATCCCCCCGCAGCAAAACGGACGTTGTTGTGTGCTATATGGCAGACCGAGTGCCCAAAGCCCTTGTGGACAGCATTTGTCACAAGCTCAAAGATCTTGACCTTGAAACAATACTTGGCAGCGGATATGTCACTCCCTTTCTTGACAGCGGTGCGCCCTCGGTCTTTTCGGGGCTAAGCACCACCGAGCGCCCCGACGTGATGTGCGCCAAAATACTGGAGGGACGTGTGGGCGTGATGATAGAAGGCACGCCCTTTGCAATAGTTATCCCCGCCATGTTCACCGAAAATTTTCAGACACTTGATGACTATAACTTCCGCCCCTATTACGCCACATTCCTGCGATATATCAGGTATATCGCATTCTTTCTTGCTGTGTTCTTCCCCGGCATATACGTGGCAGCGGCGCTTTTTCACCCGGAGATGTTCAACAGCCGCCTGCTGATGAACCTTGCCGCCGCCGAGGAAGCCGCTCCCCTGAACCTTATGTGGGAAGCACTTATAACCCTGATATTCTACGAGATAATACGTGAAGCGGGAGTCCGCCTGCCCAAAAGCGTGGGCGGAGCAGTCTCCATAGTCGGCGGACTTATCATAGGCGATGCGGCAGTCTCCGCAGGCATAATCTCCAACCCCATGCTGCTGGTGTGCGCCATTTCCGTGACCGCCTCATTCGTTATCCCCTCCCTTGACCAGCAGGTAACAGTGTTCAGGCTGGCGGCAGTGGTGCTGGGGGGCTTTGCGGGACTGTACGGCATCGCTCTCCTGACCGCATTTTTGCTGGCAAACATCTGTGCCGCCGAAAATTACGGCCTGCCCGTAATGGCACCCGTCTCCCCCTTTACACGAAAAGCAATGGGCGATGTGGCAGTGCGCCTTGGCTTCAGGCGAATGGGCAGGCGTGGCTTTACCGTTGAAAAGCTGAACGGTGCGGATATAAGGTCCGCCGCAGAACGTGAAGAAAGCGGTGATAAACACAATGGATAACAGATATATCGGAGCAGGTCAGGCGGCGGTGATAATGGCAGCCCTTGGCGTTTTCGGACTGATAATATCCGATTTTATGAACACGGGAGCCATGCTCTCAAACGCCGTCTCGGCAGTCATTCTCATCACCCTTGCCCTTATCCCGCCGGTGATACTCATAAAAGACGGCAGCGGAAGCGTACCGCAGATAGCTGTAATGCGTACAGGCTTTATCGGCAGGCTCATTTCCGTTCTCTACAGCATATTTTTCATTTCCGCAGCGGCGGATTTTATCGCAAAATACTCCGTTTTCGTCTCCGAAAGATATTTTGAAGCAAGCGCCGCAGTGTGCGCAGTTTTTCTCGGCTTAATATGCGGGTACATCTCCCACACAGGGGCGGAAACCGTCAGCCGAATGAGCACCGTCCTTATCTTCATGCTCATATTGACAGGCGCAGCATATGTAATAAGCGGCTTCGGTGATATCATCTCCTACGACTATGCAAAGATAGTTCCCGAAACCATATCCCTCTCAGGAGGACTTGAGGGCATATTCCCCGTCGCCGCAGCAGGAGCGGCAGCCCTGTGCATACTCAGCGAAGGGCTTGGCAAACGTACCCGGGCAGGCGTTTTCGGCGGAGCAGCGGCAATGCTCATCGCCCTTTCGCTGGTAATAATCGGCGTGTGGGCAGTGCTGGACGACTTTGTTTTTGCCTCCGACTATCCCATGGCGGACGCAGTTATCTACGCCTCACGCCAAATGAGCTTCCGCCCCGACGGAGCATTTTTCATGCTCTGGACAATTATCGCCGCAGCGGTATCCTCCCTTATGTGCGCCTGCGCAGGCCATTCCCTTACCGCCGCCGTGCCAAAGTTCAGGTGGTGGGGCATACTGACGGCAGCCCTCGCCCTCATCGGCGCCGAAGCGGAGCTGTGGGGAATAAGCGTGGGAAGCATCTACCGCTCCCCCGTCTGCGCATTTATCCTTGTGGGAGCGATCCCCTTGGCGCTTATATTCATACCGGAAAAAAGGAGGAAAGCAAGGTGAAAAAGCTATTTTGCGCAGCCGCAGCACTGTTCATGGCGCTGACCATGACCTCATGCAGCGCAGTCCAGGTAAACGAAAGAATGTTCGTTCAGCTCATGGGCATATCGGAAACAGACGGACTTTACGAGCTGACCGTTCAGGTATATAACAGCACCGACAGCGAGGATTCAGACCCACAATACAAAGCGCTGAGCGGCAGCGGCAGGAGCATAAGCGAGGCAGCGGACATGATAATGCGAAACAGCGGCAGGCAACTTTTTTTCGGTCACTGCACCGCCATATACGCAAATGAAAGCATAATTCGTGACAGCGGCAAACTGAAAGCACTGGCAGGCGAGCGCATATCCGCAGGCTGCCCCGTTTTCTTCACTCATACCCCAAAGGAAGCCGTTTCAGCCGTAAGCGCCGACGAACTGTCAGGCATCGTCAGCCATTACCAAAGCGAGGGTCTGGCGGAAAGAGCCGACCTTAAAACCGTCACCGCCGCCGCCAAAAACAATACCATCGCCATAATACCCATGTGGGACGATAAAATATGCGGCTCGGCAATAATCATGCCAAACAGCACATCGGAGCTGAATATATCCGAGACCGCCGCCCTTGACCTTATGCGCAGCGCAAAGGGCATACGCCTGAGCGTGCTGGGCGGCAGCATGACCCTCGGAGAAGCCGAAGGCTCCGTCTATTATCAAAGCAAGGAAAACGGCGGTGAATACGTCATAGATATGTCCCTCAAATGCCGTATAGACGAAACCGGCAGCTCCGCCAATGCCGAAGAATACGCCCATGAAGCGGAGCGGATAATCTCTCTTTCCTCGGAAGAGATATGCAGGCGTGGGTTAAGCGAGGGCTTTCTTTCCGTTATCCTCCCCCAAAGCCACACCTCCGAGGAAAACATCACCTTTGCGGTAAATGTAACGGCAGAGGTGTCATAGCATTCCGCATGAGCTTTCATAAGCAAAGCACACCTCTGCAATTTTTTTCAAAAAAGGCTTTACAAACCCTGCCCGATATGATATAATATTCATATTGCCGAGGTGTGGCTCAGTTTGGTAGAGCGCTTCGTTCGGGACGAAGAGGCCGTGGGTTCGAGTCCCGTCACCTCGACCAATAAAAACAGCCCCTTAAACCGCTATAATGCGTGGTTTAAGGGGCTGTTTATTTTTAATATTTGCTTGTATGCTTTGCTCAAAACAGTGCTTTTTTGCTCACTTTTTTGCAAAGATGGGTGTCAAAATGGGTGTCAAAATGGATTGACCATCATGTTTATTTATTTCTTTTATACCTATTAAGTATCCTCTGAGCTTTAAAAAACGTCTTGTCATCAATTATAGGCTCAAAATTTCCCTTGTAAATATTTCCGCAATAGCTGTAATATCCACGGTATATATGACGTGTCAATATCTGATGTATGCTTTCAGCTTTAAATTTACTGCCTCTTTTGCCTCGATACCCTCGTATGTTGCACAGCTCGGCTAAGGCCGACAAGCTGCCGTGTTCGATATATTTCGCAAATATGTACCGTACAATTTCGGCCTCTTCTCTATTTATTTTCACACTGTCATGACCGTCATTGTCATATCCCAGTGTGTGGTTTGCAGTCCGCTTGCCTTGCTGTGCACGTTCCAGCATCGCAACCTTTACTCGCTCGGCGGTGATCTCTCGCTCCATTTGTGCAAAAATCCCAATCATGCCCATCATTGCACGTCCCATCGGCGTCGATGTGTCAAATGTCTCTGTTACGCTAACTATCCCGACGTTATAATTCTGACATAGTGCATTTATGCTGAATAGATCTGCAACGGAACGTGTCAGTCGTGACAATGCCCAAATGATTATCAGATCAAACTTGTTATGCGGGACATCACGAAGCATTTTAGTTGCATCAGGTCGGTGGTCAATGTCTTTTCCACTGATACCACCGTCAATATACACGGCGGTAATGTCATAATCATGAGCGGCACAGTAAGCCTCCAGCGTGTGGCGCTGGGCGTCGAGGGAATAGCCCTCGACAGCCTGTGCGACAGTGCTCACTCTGATGTACAGTGCAGCTCTCATCTGTTTTCACCGTACTTTCTGCATTCTTCTGCCTGTTCATCAGTAATGAATGTTTCTTTGCCGTCAATGTATATACGGTATTTTCCCGCCTTGCCGTATATGCGGCCGTTCCAGCTGCCTGTTATAACGTCAGGCTTGCAGGGGACGCTGGGAATGATTCCGTTGTTGGCTTTCAGTTCTTTGTTGAGCACTTTAAAAATCCCGGCTACATACTGATTATCAATCCAAAAATCAGCTTTTGTTTTTGTTGTAGCCAATGCTTTGACTGCAAAACCGTGGTCGATGTCCTTCTGCGCTCTTTCAGCTTCTTCGGGGTGCTCTGATGCAAATTCCTTGGTTTCCTTAACTGCTCTATCAAACTCTGTGAAGAAATTAGCGGCAATCTTATATGCTTCACGCACCTGAGCACTTGACCCAATCGTAATGACCAGCCCCTGGTCGTTGCAGAAATCTGCATTGTGCTTTGCCACATCTTCGAGGTGCTTCCTGTAGCACTCAGAGCACACACCGTACTCCTCATAATATGCAATCTTTCTTTCTCTCTCTTTGCCATTGCCAAACAGTTCGATGGTTTCTTCATGTCCGCAGCTAAACTTAATATCATATTTCATAATCTTATCCTCCAAATAAACTTGACATCTCTCACAGTTTTGTTTATAATGGAAGAGATGGGGCAGCTGTGAGAGCGGCGTGCCTTGTCTCTTTGTGCGGTGCAGTCGTAACTTTTCCAGGGTAGCGGCTGCACTTTTTATACTGTTACCAGTTCACTATTTCGATGACCGTTGCTATAATATAAATTATTCCGATCGCAACAAGAACAGCAGTAAGCACTTTTTTCTTTTTCATATTGACACCTTCCTATCTGTATGTTATAATCAGAAAAGAGGGGGGGCGGGGTGTTCCCACCCCCTTTCTCTAAGAGCCTTGGCTCTTATTCTTTAAGCTCCTTGACGATTTTTATTATGAAGTAAATCGCCTGAGCTATACTTGCGAAAACAGCGGCTTTACTTACCGTTTTCGCTTCCGCTCTTGAGGATTGGCCTCCTCTTGAGCGGTTTTTCTTTTTCTTCTTGCTCGTTGTTTTTCCCTCCCTTCATCTTTACTGTGATTATATTATATCATATTACGTAATACATTTCAATAGACAAAATTCACAAAGTATTACGTAATATTTTATACGTATTGCATATTGCGTAATATAAGCCAAAAATGATATAATACCTTTGAGGTGATAATATGGGCACAAGAAAATATCCCAAAGGTACTGAAAAGGAAAATCAATTAAAAAGGCAAAATGAATTTATAGCAGAAAAATACGATAGATTTACGTTAACATTTCCTAAAGGGAAAAAAGAAGTGTACAAAAGTTATGCAGAAGCTAACGGGGAAAGCCTTAATGGATACATTAACAGACTAATATCCGAAGATATAGGCAAAAATCAATAATACAAATAATACAAAAATCTCCCGCTCTCGGTTGAGAGCGGGAGAAAATTTTATTTATCCTCTTTTGAACCTATCTGCATATCAGCAGCCTCTTCCGTTTTGGATTTTATGTTTTTCGCCAGTTTCAAAAGGAAAGGCGGCAGAGGTGCACCGATGTCCTTGACGTTCTCCAGAATAGAAATGATCTCGTTGGCGATGAGCCATACAGCCGCCACAGAGGCAACAAGAAAATGAAACGGTATCGTTACCCCTATATTCGCAGCGGCAAAAGATAACAGCCAGTCCAGTATAGCGCCTACCGCAACCAACAGCCACATACATATTTTCTTAGCGATACCACGAATTGATTTGTACGAGCATACAGTCTCCTGACGATACTTTGCGGCACACAGCCCCGTGCCATAGTCAATGATGTTGCACAGTATCAGCACTATCATCGGCACGTAAAGCAGTCCGAGCCAGCTTGACAACGCTGCACCAATGGCTATAAACCATCTTTTAATATTATCCATGATGATCTCCTTTCTTATTCCAGTCCTTTGTCCGATATCCAGCCGCCTAAAGCAGGCACATATGACCAGCCTGTGGCGACGCTAAGTACCTGCCCACCCTTGACCTGGGCTATCACAGCGGCATCGGCAGAGGGCAGCTTTCTGACATTCCAGGTGCCTTTCTTAACAGTTACCTTCTTGCCGATGCCAATAGCACCGGGCTTTGTGGCGGTTGTGCTGTCAATGGTGATCGTGGGAGCCTTGTCCAGATATGTAAGGTAAGGGCATTTGCCCCACCACTTCCAGGGCCTGAGTGCGAGTTTGGTTTTGACTACACCAAACTCATGCCCACGAGCCTCAATGACCTCACCGTTGCCGATGTACACACCTACGTGACCCGACATAAAGACCAGTACACCGGGTGTGTCAGGCATGGTTGAGATAGCACCACGTTCCCTGCAATTTGCCCGCATCATATTTGCGGACACGTCCTGAGCACTGTTGTATTTGGGTGTCGAGGTAGGTGTCTCGCTCCAGAGGTAGCCCTTGATGAGCCCTACACAATCATGGACCCTTTTGCCGTACTGGGAAGAGAAGTTGTTGTAAGCAGTCCCTTCCCATTTATAGAACTTAGGCCACTGTTTCTTCTTGGAAGTGTACAGGGCTTCCGTTCCGATCTGACCGAATGTGCCATACCAGTAGGGAAGACCCAACTGAGCTTTGGCATATTCGACAAGTCCGTAATTTGTTTTTGCAGCCATTTTCATTCCTCCTTATACTTTGAGCGCATAATTACCAATTATGCCTATATATGTATCTTCATTGATAGTGAATACGCTGCCTCTGGAGGGGCTCTGTATTCCACCATCAAGCGACACGATGTGATTTGTTATCACGCCCGAAGCGGCGAATGTAAAAGGTTTAACGCAATACGAAGCGAAATATCCCATAGCTTCTTTTCCATAATACTGAGAGCTGCCGCTTTTAGTGCCGTTTCCGGTGAACCAAATCAAGTCCGAACCACTGGTATCTACCTCGATGCCAATCTCGGTACCGTCAAACAGGTGCCCCATATAAATGCCCATCATCCACGGAGTGGTTCCGCCTCCGACGCTGACCCCATCAGTATCAGATGCGATATACAGAAACGGGTCATTAGTAAGCGAGATTGCACCTGTTGACCAAGCTGGAGATGCGTTGCCAGTTTTAGTCGAATAAGTGATATTAGAACCCGACACTTCGATTGCGATCGGCTTGCCGTTGATGTTTTCGGCAAGGGGTGTAAGCATACAGCCTTTTTCAGTATAAGATATGCTTGCGACCGTCGTGAGCAAATCTTCTGCCGAGTGGAGCCAGCTCAGAATTTTAGTAATATAATTTGCCTCCGTGCGCTCCTCTTTGCTCATGCCCAATGTGGGCTGATATCTGTAGAGTTTTCCCATTTTGATTCTCTCCTTCCATTAGAACTTAAAGCAATGGGATAAAAACATCTTCAATAGAATGGACCCACTCCTTGATGACCGCCGCATAGCCTGCCTTTGTCCTGTCTGCCGCTGCCATGCCCTTAGTGGGCTGATACATTTTTAACTCTCCCATTACCCAACCACCTCCGTGTCGGCTTCCTCAATCAGCTCTCCCACTGCGTAAATCGGCAAATCCTGACCATACAACGTTAATCCGCCTGTTTTCAATCCGCCATCACCTCCCTTCTTGGCCACCTTAAAACGGTTGCCACCGTCATACTGTCCCATAATAGTAACAGCTCCGCTGCCGTTGAGGTACAGTGTGCCGTCGCCGAAAATATCACCGCAATTTGCAATGACTACGCTGCCGTCTTTTGGCACCGCAACAACACCGTCAGCGCCTGCCGTGCAATCCGCATTTACTGTGGAAATGTACACTGGGGCGCTGCTATCGTTTCTTACCGCAAAATACGGATATCTGCGGTCAAATGTTACGGTTGTCACGCCGTCAAGCGTGACGGTTGCTTCTCTTGTACTAATCATAAAATTCACTCCTTTTTAGGTTTTAAAAGTCTCATAAAACACTTTTTCTGCCTTGAGTAATTCCGCTGCAATGGACGGGTAACGTGATACTGCGCTTGGCGCAGCGTATCCATAGCCGTTAGATACTACATTGTTGCCAACCGCATATATGGTGCTTGATGTACTGTTAATCTGCTCATCGGTGCCCGTCTGTTCATCGGTTGCGGAATCATAATACGTATATTTATACTTATACGTCAGGCTAAGTCCAATCTCATTAGCCCCGTATTGTCTCGGCTGTGCGGTTGCGCTGGCTTCAACCAATTCCCATTCTGACAAATTCACCTTGTGGATTATGCCGGATTCGGTGTCATACACATACGCCCATTGATTCCAGAACATAGTAAACGTAGAATACGCCCCATAAAATGGGACATTGTTTTTTGAAACGACCTTGCACAACATGCCGTAGTTAAATCGTACATTTATGTTATATTGCGCATAGGTGGTGTTGCCGCTTTCTATATAGCCCAACGTATTATCAGCGTGAACTTTAACGTCTGTTCTATAATCCCCATAGCTCAGACTGCACGCAGTAGGCAGCGCCGCCAGCTGTTCCAATGTCAGAAAACCGCTGCTCTGCGGCACATCAACCGTCACAGGGCAATATCCCGTGTAACCCTCAGGCGCATTATATACTCCGTTTTCCGTTATAGTTATTGGCTTGACCTTTCCGCCTCCTCCGCCCCCACCTGCCAGCGACTGTAAAATAATCCCTCCGTCTAAAATCACCCGCTCGCCTCCTTATACACCCTCGTCCAGTGTGCATTTTTGCGTTTCCCGCCGTCAATATCATACGTCACTGTAATAATGTACGGTCCATATTCATATATCGCTTTGCCCGATGTTTCCCCGTCAATGCGTTCAAAGGACAGACAAGGGTATTTACAGTATATATCCCCACCGCTGCGGAAAAGCCCATCGCCCAGAGACTTGACAGCATACTTAGCCTTAGCCACTGTTTACCGTCTCCTCTCCGTCGATCAGTACAACACCCTGATACTTGGTAAATACCATTGCACCGCTGACACCGAGCTTTAGGCGTGCATCAAGGTCACGCAGATTTCTGCCTCTCACTCCGATCTCCGAGCCTGACGGCTCAGGGTTTGATACCTCGGCAAAAATGCCGGCAGATGATATATCCGCCGTAAGAGATCCAGCACGGTATGTTCCGCTCCCCCGGAAGATAATGCGCCCGCCTGTGGGCGGTATCGCCGATAGCCTGCACCGCTGACAGCTGTATGCCGTGTGGGTGTAGGTCTCTGCTCTGGAAAATATCTCACTGCACCCTGCCTGGCTTGCAATGTCGGATTCAATGTTTATGCTGTCATATTTTCGGCTCGCATCACCCGCAACATAGATGTTGCCGCTGCCGTCCACACACTTGACGCCCGTTGCCGTAAACTCGGTGCCGAGGTCAAGTGCCGTGTGCTTGTCGCTCGGGATATCTCCCGAGGTGCTTCCGTAGGGCAAAAACTGCAGGTTTTCCTCATCGGTTATGTACCATATCCCGCACGCCGCTGTCGATATCTCGGTCAGGATATCAGCACACGTCACTCCGCTGAGCTTGCTCTTTGGGTACGTCTGCAGCCATAACGGTATCCCTCCGAAGCCTGTAAGTCCGCCTACCGTGTTGACGATAAGCTGCATTACCGACCCTATCGGCACGTCCTCTTCCACGGAGCTGTCAAGGGAGTCATATGGAAACTCCTCGTCCGTAAACGCCATGCGGTCAAGGCAAGTCACCGTAACTATACCGTCAGACTGTGTCCTGCTGTCAATATAATACTTAGGCAGCCCCGAAACGCCCGTAAGCACCACCTCCGCCGCCCTGTACGCATTAAACGGGGCAGGTGTGGCAAATGTCAGCTGAGATGTGCATATCCCCGACGTTCCCAGTCCGTCAACAGCCTTAGTCACCGTCACATTTCCGAATTTCTCCACATTTCCGCCCGCTGCTGTAAGTACCAGGCTAAAGACCGTCGCTGAGCTTAGTCAGCGATGTCGCAGTGGCTGTAAAACTCACCGTGTACCATTTTCCGAGGCTGTTTGCCGAGATAAGCTCCGCTCCCACCCCGCTTATTTTCACCTGCCCGGAGTAATCGGGACAGGTGAGCTGTATAATTCGGGGCTGTAAAAGCTTGAGCAACGCTTCTTTGTCCGCCTCGCAGAGCTTCCCAACCTTAAAAGCGGCCGAGAAACGTGTGCCCTTGTATTCGGTAAACGTGGAAAAATCGTAATTTTCAAAATTTTCCTTTTCTTCGTTTTCCCAGGACGGCGTGTATCCGTTGAGCAGGTCCCACTTGGTCGTCCCCAGTGTGATCTGATATCCGCCGTTAAAATCCTTTGACATTACTCCTGCACCTCCTATCGTGCATCAGCCAGCTTGCCCTTGCGGATAAGCTCATCAAGCGTACACTTGATAGCCTGCTTGCCGGCTACATTTATTGTGATCTGCATATTACCGCTGTACAGATTTGTACCGCCGGAAGACACCGCCGCTGTCCCGGCCGCCTGCGCCCCCTGACTGCCTGCCGCACCCGAAGATGCAGCTACCGCCGCCGCAGTCTGACTGCTTGCGGTATAGTCCGCCGTCATGGTCCTCAGGCTTCCTGCCGATGCCATGGTCTTGTTTATGCCGTCAATATACGCCTGCGCCGTCTCAACGCCCTTTTCATAGGCGCTTTCGGGCATATCACCGTATATCTTTTCAATGCCCTCCTTGGCCTGCTTGTCAGCCTCTGCCAGGTCATCGGCGACCTCGCCCTTTGCAGCTTCCGACGCTTCAGCGAGGTAAGCGTCAACGTCCTTGTAGTATTTCTTGCGCTGGCTTTCACCCATTTTCAGCAGTTCGGATATATAGCCCTGCCGCTCTCCGCTGTCATATGAAAGTGACATCACCTGCTCCATAAGGTCGTCCGAGATGCCTGTTTTCCTGAGCTTTTCCAGGTCCTCACGATACTTTTTCAGCTCCTTGCGCTGCTTCTCAAAGTCGGACAGGATATACCGCTTGTTGCCCGATGTGTCCGTTACCGTCTCGTCAATGAGCTTGGCAGATGAGATTATCTTCTTTCTTGCCGCTTCATAGGCTTTCGTAACGTTCTCATAGTTCTTGGTTATCTTGTCGCTTATCTCCTTGGAGGCTTTTTCCCAGGCGGTCATGTTTTCCTTGCGTATCTTCCTGTCATAGTCAGCTATCTTGTCGGACGCATATTTGGAAATGTCTATCTCCTTTTGGGCAAGGTCGGCAGTCATTTCCTCATACTTCTTGTTAAATTCTTCCCGTGTTATCTCCTCATCAGTGAGCTGCTTCAGAAGGTCGTCAAAGTCCTTTTTTGCCTCAGAGGTCTGTGTCTTTTTCTCCTCTTTCTGCTTCTTTTCCGCCTGCTCACGGGCTTTCTTTTCGGTTTCGGCCAGCTTGTCATAGTGCTCTGTTACCTTGTCATATAAGGCGTGCCATTCCTCATTGTCATCGTCCTTATATTCCTCCAGAAGAGACTTTCGCCCTTTCCAGTATTCTTCTTCCGAAATTTTATGGGTCTTATATTCATGCTCCAGCGTTTTAAGCTCCGCTTTAAGCGTGTCCATCTTCGACGTTACCTGATCTGCCGATTCATCAGCCGCCTGTGATGCGGCATCTAATGCACCCGCCATGGCATCGGCTACCTGTTCGCCCGATTCGCTTATGCTTTCCGATGCCTCAGCCGATGAGGCTTCCAGCTCGTCCGCAAGCTCCTTGTATGCCCCTGTCAGCTCTCCGTTCTTGGCTTCAAGCTCATCAAGCGCCGCCTGCAGGCGTGCGTCCGCCTCGTCCTGAGACCCCAGTACCTCATAGCCATCATCGGCAACTATCTTGTCTGCCCATATTTCCGATATATTCCACTTCTCTGCCGCTTTATCAAGCGCTGCTTTGAGGTTTCCTATAGCCTTGTCTGCACCGCCCGTCCAGTCATATCCGCCAAGACCATCAACAATGCCGTTAACAATAGCCTCGGGCACACCGATGATAATTTCATACGCTGCATCTATCAGCGCCGTACCAAGCTTGGCAATGATCGTGGGCGCTTCCTGTAAAAGCCCGGGCAACGCCCTGAAAAGCCCCTCGGTCAGCCCCTCGATGATCTTTAGGGCGGCATCGAGAATAACGTCTATGTTGTCGAGCAGCGATTCTGCTATTTTAACAACAGCCTCCACAGCCGCAGGGACCAGGTCGGGCAGCGCCTCGCCTATGCCGTCAGCCAGGGTCGTAACTATAAGCACAGCACCGTCGGCAATAGCAGGCAGTGCCTCTGTAAGCTTCTGCGCAAATGCCGTAAGCAGCTCTACCGCCATGTCTGTAATGTTCGGCAGCTGTGCTTCCAGCCCCTCTCCCAGTGCGGCGATTATCTCCTCCGCCATTCCCGCAACCTCGGGAATAACCTCGGGAATAGCCTCAACCAGCTCCTGCGCCACCTGCGGAAGAGCATCAGACACTGCCTGCAATACAGGCATTACGTTATCCTTTACACTGCCGAACGCATCAATAACATTCTGCGTCAGATTGACGATATCAGCCTCGGAATTTCCCAGCCCTGCCATAAGGCTTTCTATCGAGGCGGTAAGCAAACCGATAGATCCGCTTACAGTCTCTCTCGCTTCACGCTCAAAGTTGCCCGCATACTGCTCTGTATTCTCAAAAAAATACTGCATGGCTATTTCAGCCTTCTGGGCGTTCGAGGCGCTGTCCCAGGCAACGTCAAGCCCCTTGGAAAGCGTGTATGCTTTCAGGGTCGTTGCATTCATGGCAACACCCAGATTATCCATCATGGTGTAGTTGCCTTTTGCCGCTCCCGTCACTGCCTCCAATGCCGCAGAGGTTTCAATACCCATAACAGATGCCATATCCGTGGCACGCTGCATAGCCTTTTCGGTAAGCTCCAGCGACTTCTGCTGTTCCACGCCCGAACCCTGGAAGAGCGCACCCATCTTGTTTGCCGTTGCCAGATATTCCGACTGGGACGTTCCCATGGTCTTATATGCGTCCTCGGCGGTCTTTTTGATGCTTTCCGAATACTGCCCGAAAACAGCGTCGGCACCGCCCAGGTTCTGTTCCAGCTCTCCATAGCTTTCAACAGATGATTTTCCCAGGTCGATAAGCGCCTCTGCCGCCGCTTTTGCGCCCTCTGCCAGTCCGATAATAGCCTTGGAAGTGATTATGGCCTTGACCGTGTCCCCAAATCCGCCTACAGACTGGGAAGCGTTCGGAGCCTCATTGCCAAGCAATTTTAACTCAGCAGTTGTGTTTTCAATCTCACGCTGGAACTCCCTGTATTCTTCCCCTGAAATATTGCCATTCTCAAATGCGCTTTTCATTTGTTCCTGCGCATTTTTAAGCATTTCAAGCTTGGCTTTGAGTGCATCTGATGCAGTTTGTAAAAGCTGCATTTTCTGCCTGAACAGCACCGAGGATTCTCCAGTGGAGTTCATAGCCGAGCGGACTTCTTTAAGTTCGTTTAAGGCGTTTGTGTAAGTCTTATCGAGGTCGGCACTTGAACTTTTCAGCTCTTCAAACGCATTACTCTGCTTTTGGGCAGCGTTTGCCGCCTGCTCATTTGCCTGCCTGTACTCTTTTATGGTCCTGCTGCATTTTTCTATTTCACGCTGATATTCTCGGTAATCACTGTCGGATATCTCACCTGCATTAAGAGCCGCATTCATTGCTTCCTGCTGCTTCGTCAGCTCTGCCAGCTTCTTTTCCGCCTGCTCTGCGGACTGCTTCAGTACCTCCATTTTCTGTGCTGCAAGCATGATATTTTCCGGGTCAAGCTTAAGTGCGCTGTTTATCTGCTCCATCTCAATTTTGAGTTCTTTGGAGCTGCTGTCGATTTCTTTTAAAGCCTCCCTCAGTGTGTGAGCCGGATTTTCCGCTGCCTTTTGAGCTTCCGCCAGTGCCTGCGCCGAGTCCTCTGCCGCCTTTTGAGCCTCATTCTGTGCCTTTGTAAACTCTCTTACAGTCCTTTCGGCCCTTTCAATCTCCCTCTGATACTCCCTGTAATACTCAGCGCTTATATCCCCGTTCTGCAGAGCCTTGTTCATAGCTTCCTGCTGAGACTTCAGTTTTTCAATTTTTATCTGTGCTTCCTTTGCGGCATCGCCCATGACTTCAAGTTTCTGCGCCGCAAGCACAGCATTTTCGGGGTCAAGCTTAAGAGCGCTGTTTATCTCCCTGAGTTCGCTGTTAAGCTTCTGAGAAGCACTGTTTATATCTTTCAGCGCCTCGTTGAGAGCCGAGTAGTCCGCACTTATTTCCGCCGTAAAACCGAATTTTTTTGCCATATTCCCTCCGAAATAATAAAAGGACAGCCGCCGAACTGGTTGACTGTCCTTTCCCGGCGTGCGCCGCTCTTAGTTTTTATGCTTCCGAACCTGGTGTGTAAACAGCATTACCGGGCTCATGCTCGGATATCTTGTACAGCACACCCGTTGTATCAATAGCCTGCGCCGCAAAATTGCAGGCAAGGGGCGTTACAGCACTGGGCTGGAACCCGATCGTAAGACCCGTGATGTTTTTCGCCAGACTGTAAACGCAGATATCACCGAACTCGGTGTCGGGGTGTACAAACAGGATATCGTATTCGCTGTCGTCCTTGTTTGCAATACCGCCCATGTTGGTAAGGGCTATCTTTTTTGTCGTGTTTGCGGCAGTCTTGGAAAGGGGGTTGACCTTTGCAATGGTCGCCGCATTGGCGTTAAAAAGCGAAAAGGAAGCATTTGCGTCCTCAGACTGCAGGTCGTTGACCTTAAGGCGGCCCATATCGTCCTGATCCTGGAGCGCCGTAATATTTTCGTTGAATGTGATGCCGTTTTTCAGATATCCCAGCTCGTTTTCAGCAGTAGCCAGAGCACGCACAAATGTGTCGATAGCCGTTGCCTCTTCATCGGTCATGCTTGCCATATCGGCAACAGCGGGATATGTGACCGATGCTGTGTGCTTTCGGCAGAATATGTAACCGGAGCCTTTGAAAACTCTGTTGTTCATAGAAGATGCCATTTTATTCTCTCCCTTCTCTTTATCAGATGCTGAACTCTATCGCCGTCAGGTACAGCCTGCCGATGTCGCTGAGTCCCTCTTCTTCGTTAAATTCGCCTGCAGGTATCTCGCTGTATATAAGGTCCTGCAGCTCGTCCCTTAAAGGATCCTTCTTGTACCTGGTGTACAGTTCTATCCTGTAGGTCTGTTCCCTGCTGAAAATTCTTCCCATATCAGCAGCTTCGATCCTTGCAGCCGGCGTTAAAACCAGACAATAGGGCGGATTTATCTCAGCGGGGAACTCCTCCGCCGCTGAGATGCCGAGCCTTTCTTTTATCAGTTCAACGATCGCCTCTGCGCTGATATCGTACATCAGGTACCACCCTTATCGCCGCCCGCAGCAGACGCCTCGGTTTTCGCTGCTTCCGCCAGTGTGGTAACGCTGTAGTGGAGCGCCGCAAGCTTGGAAATGTCAAGGGTGATAAACGCATTGTTATCCAGAGGCATTCCGTTGCCGTAAAGCCTGATAGCATAAACACGGTTATCCTGCATAAACTGTACGCTGTCATCGTACTCGATTTTGCCGCCCTTGGAAGTACCCAGCGCAAAGAAATAGCGTTTGCCGATACCCAGATAAGCCTTGCCCTGAGGGCATTCCTGGGACTGTACGATCTTTGTGGGCACGGGGAGCACGTTGTTGATATATCTGCCGTCAGGGGACATGATAGTGGTGGCAGGCATGATTATCTTGAGGTAATCCACGGGATTGACCACCATGATAAGGTCGCTGACAGTGCGTGCCAGACCCGATTCGCTGTTTGTTGCCAGCTTTGAGCAAAGCTCTCCGTAGGTCGCAGGGGAGAAGTCAGGCACCTTGATAGCTTCCTTTTCGGAATACACCCCTGCAGTGATAACGGCATTTTTGCCTACTACACGATTGATGCCTACAGGCTCGTCCTTGCCTGTGCCGCAGATGATAGCCTTTTCCATGCCGAAAGCCAGCGCCTCGGAAAGGATAGTGCGCACATACTTGTCCAGCCATGCGGGACCCAGGTCAAGCATAGCCTTTGAAACAGGGATAAATGCCTGGAGCTTGTACATGCCTGTGTCGATCTCGTCAATGCTGCCCTCCAGCTCAGTCTTAAAAGCACCTGTGAGAGGACCCCAGACCGCAAGCTGAATGCCGCCCTTGTTGACGATCATCTTGACCTTGCCGTTTGTGTTGATAAATCCGATAGCGTCGAGGATAGGGTGCTGCTGCACCAGATCATCGAATACACTGTCGATAGTGGTCTCAGGCATTGCAATTTCGATGCTGCTCAGTGCCTGTCTGTAGTCGTCCGATCTCAGCGCTGCGATCACCTTTTCCCAGTATTTGGTTTCGGTGGAGGTGAGCTGACGCACACCACGTGCCGCAAGAATGTTGGAGTCTGCGACCGCTCCCACTGCAGCTGCCTGTGCCTCGCTGATAACAGCCTGCTGGATCATCTCGCCGAACTCAGCCATAGCCTGTGCCGCCTGCGCCTCGTCGCCCGACTCCATAGCCTGCTGAAGCTTTTTAGTCATCTGTTCACGCTCTGCCTTTGTAAGGTCGGCAGACTGTGAGCCCTGTGTCATATTGCTTGGCATATGTATTTCCTCCTTTTGTTGTTTTCTTTCTTTCGTTTCGGTAATTTCAGTGTAGCATAAAAAAACGCCTGCGCTTTAACAGTTTTCAGAGGGGCATAAAAAACATCACTTTATCCCGTCTGCCATGCCACGCATAGCAGCCATTACAGCCGAGCGGGTGCGCTTCTTCTTTTCTCTTGCCTCAGCTTCCTCAGATGCGGAGGAAGCCCCCTTGTCATCTCCCGACTGCTCCAGCGCTTCAATGCGCTTTTTCAGCATGGATATTTCAGCCATTATCTTTCCTGCCTGCTCCACGCCACCCATCATGCACGCAATTCTTGCCGCCTGCATGGGGCCGCCGCCCTCTTCGTCTTCCTCTGCCTCGCCTATCCTGTCGCACAGTCCATATTCCAGGCACTGAGCCGCAGTGAGCCAGCTCTCAGCGTCCATAAATGCCGTAAGCTGTTCCTCGGTGATCTTGCCCTTAGAGTGTTCCAGGTATGCCGTCTTGCTGGCGCTTGTTATAACGTCCAGGTCGTCCGCTTCCTTCCTCAGCTCCTTGGCATTCCCTGAGGTGTATTCTATCCAGGCGTCATGTATCATCATCAGTCCCGCATTCTGCATTACGACCTCATCGGCCGCCATAGCAATGACTGTGGCAATGCTTGCCGCCATGCCGTCGATATATGCAACCTTTCTGGGGCAGCCAAAGGACTTGATCTGACTGTAAATGCCCAACCCCACCTTTACGCTGCCGCCCGAGCTGGAAATGTGGATATCAAGCTCTTCCACCGCTCCCATTTCCGCCAGGCGGTCACGGATAAACGCCTCAGATGTTTCCGAGACTATCTTCTCACCGTTCCACCAGTCGTACCCGTCATTCTGTACCGTGTCGTAGATGTACAGTACACCCTTCTTCTTGTCCTCAGCCATCTGTAAAACACGGCTGTCAATCCTCATTCTTGCCTTGCCCATCGTTATTATCCTCCTTATCGCTTGCGCCTGAGCCTGTGACCGCCTCATAATTCTTGGTCATTACGTATTCATCGGCCCACGGCTCGTTTATTTTCGGCTCGCCTATCTTTCGGCGTATCTCATTGGTGTTGTAGATGCGGGCGGATATCAGCTTGTCCAGATCTCCCGCAATGCTCAGAGCGTCCACGTGCTTTATCGCCGTTGTGTCCGCCTCTATGCAGCTGCCTTCCAGTACCCTTTTGCCGTACCTGACCGCATTCATTGCCTCCGTTATCATGTCCAGCAATGGGTCAATACAGAACGTCAGCAGATTATCCACCGCCGTTTTGGTGTCTGCCACCTCGCCCAGTATCAGGGCAGGCGGTATCTTGTAGCTTTGCGCCACCACCTTTACCGCCTGATCCAGCAGTGACGTGATGTCATTAACGATAGATGTTTTCTGCCCGGAATTGTTGGTAAACGGCGTGTATTTCATGCCCGCATATATGGGCATTACCGCAGACTTTGCGGAAAAGTATGCCGCAAAATCCTCTTCCAGCGCCTTGTTGACCGCATCGTTGTATTTCTCGTCACCCATCATGTCGGAGTCATATTCAAACGTTCCCTTTTCGCCGCCCTCAAGCTTGTACTTGTCCGCCGCCTCCGAAAGCGTGTTGTTGAGCAGCGACGTGATGTCAGACGTAATGTTTGACGGCGTTATCCCCTCAGGCAGGGATAAATATATTGCCGTCTCGCTGGTGTAGCTTCGGTTTGCCACCCAGTCCCCCTTGCTGATGTTCGTAAACACCGAGGGCTTTACCGCATATTCCTTCTTGGTAAATCCGTCAGCCACTATCATCTTGTCGCCAAATGGCACGATGAGCACCTCAGTGTCATCATACAGCTTGTATATAACTTCCCGCCAAAACTCCGTTGATGTCTGGTTGGGATTGGGCGATACGTTCCAGATGTAATATTCGTCTCCCTTGGTCTCCCGGCCACGAAGGAATGTGCGGAACTCACATTTTCCCACCGCAGATGCTATGTAGTCCTTGCACATATACTGCGCCAGCCGCTGGAGCTGTACCGCCTGCTTTGCGGGAGCATACACACAGCTTCCCGATACTACGATCTCCTGCCTTTGCGGGTCGGCTGTCTTTGTCTTGAAAATGCTTCCGAGAAAATCAGCTAATCCCATTTTAACCCTCCTTTCCGTTTATATCCTTGTATCTGCGTCCCAGTCCGAAAGCGACAGAACAGCCACAGGCGGCAGAGCCGAGCTTATCTCCTGTACGCTTTCCACACGGTACCGCCGCCCCGATATCTCGGCGCAGCGTATCTTTCCGTATGCTCCCGCTCCCGTCAGCGGAACGCATATCAGCCTGCTGTATTCCGACTGTACCTGCATAGCGTCCATAATGCGCTTGTAGGTCATGTTCCGCTCCCCGAAGTATCTTTTCAGCTTCCGCCCCTCATCAGGCTCCCCGACATTTGTCAGCGGATACAGATACACTATGCCGTCGGCAAAGTATTCCGTCTTGATGCTGTTTTCTATCTTCCTCATTCTCCGCCTGCCTCCACCGCCAGAACACCTGCGATCGCCCTGTTTCTCAGCTCTATGAGCCTGCTGCGGTATGCGGACGAAAATTTTTCAATGCAGTCCGACCGCTGGTAAAAGCAGTAATTATACAGCAGGTCACGGGCAAGGTCGTCATTTTCATAGTCGATGCTCTTCCCGCACGCTATAAGGTTCAGGAACGACGTACCCGATGCGATATAGTCCCTCATGTTGGCACGTTCCCCTGCGTCCGACATTATGTCCTCGGGCAGCCTCATGCGCCTGAAAAATCCGTCAGCAAGCTTTTCAACAGTTTTATCTGTCATATATCCGCCTCCAATCGTAATGCTCGGCTTGTTATTTGTATAACAGCCGCTTTATTTCTTCCGCTGCTTTTTTCCTGTATTTTTCCTGGATCTCCGCAACCATAGGATTTCCCTTGAAGCTGCCGCCGTGGGGCATCTTATGGCCAAATTCAAGCAGATGTACAAGCCTGTACTCTTCACCCTTCTGGTATGCCGTAGCTGTGATCTTTCCGCCGGTGCCCTTCTTCTTGTCGCTGAATCTGACCTTCCAGCCACGCTTGTATGCCCCGGAGCTTTTTCTGCTGTATCGGTATGTTTTCCCTTTGTATTTTTTCAGATAATACTTTCCGTCAGGCGACTTTTTTTCAAGCTCCGCCTGCATCTCACGACCCAGCCGCCTGATTATCATTTCTATCTCGCCCTGTATCTCTGCGCTAAATGTTATGTACGCACCCACAAGGTCTATCTCAACGTTTCCGTCATCTGACCTCGTAAGCCCGGTCCTTCCCCAGCTGTTTGTCATTGCATAACCTCCTGTGGTAATTGCCCGTAAGAAACGCCTGCCTGTCATATTCGGCGAACATCTCCACATAGGCGTTGTTCAGGTATTCTATGCCCCGCTCTGTGCCGCTTAGGTTGAACTTCACCGCATCTGCCCTCAGCAGGCAGTAAACAAGGAAATTCAGTTCCTGCACCTCGGTCATTTTCAGCCCCGAGTAATCACACACCAGCTTTTCCGCAGTGGTGTGCGGCGGCAGGTCGCAGGGCGGAAGAATGCTCTCCATCGGGATACTGCTTTCGGGTATCTTCAGGTATTCGCCGTATTTCTCTGTGAGCTTTACTATCTCTTCCAGATATCTCATCGTCAGCCTTGCAAGCTCTGCCGCCGGCAGGGACTTGTATTTTCCGATGATGTGCCGCTTTATTATTTTTTCGGCAAGCTTTGTGTCGGCGCTGTCGCCTGTGAGCTGTTCAAATTCCGTCTTGCTGCATATCCCTATCTGTATTTTACCGCATATAGACGGCAGCGTAATAACAGTTTTTTCAAAATAGCCTATCGGGTCTGTCATTTTTTCTCTTCCTCCTTGACGTATTTGGGGCAGTATGATATGCGGAAGCTGCACAGGGGTCTGTTCCCGTACCGCTTTGTGGAGTCTTTCACAGTGGGTACAGCCTTCCAGCCCTTAACAGGGATAAGCTTGTCTGCCCATTCGCAGCCTCTCCCCGGAAGGGAGCGCACACAGGTCCAGCATGGTTGTTCGGCCATACAGTCTCCTCCTTATCTGTAGATCTTTACCCTTGGCAGTATAATGCCGCCTGTGGGCTTTTTATCATACTTTTCCAGCAACGGCGCCAGTGTCATTCCAGCAAACAGTGCCATCGCTCCGTCGGTCTTCCTGGTCTTTGCCTCTATCTTCTCAAATGCCACATTTCCGTGACCGTCAACGGCCCTTTTCACGTTGTTAAGATACCAGCGCATTATCATGCTGTCGCCGCAGTAAAACTTCTGGTTCCCCAGCCCCGACGTAATGTCAGGCGCTGCCTTCGTCAGGTCGGAGGGCCGTGTGAAATATACACGCCCGGGCTCCTCGCCGTATTTGTTTGATGCTTTTCTCGCTTCACCGGGCATATTCAGTATCGCTTCCGATGCACGCCTCAGATACGCAAACCTAAAGTTATCGGCCGCTCCCGCAATTATCCTCTGTCCCCGGGTCTGCTCCCTGACCCAGAGCAGAGGAAGCTCTGCGGGAATGCTCTCGCCCGCTACCATTTCCGCCTCCCTACGTCTGACTGCGTCCATGTACGGGAAATTCATTCGGTGCAGGTCTCTGCTCTGCTCGCATATCCACGTGTGCTGTCTGACGTAATAAATGCCGTCTATCAGGTTGATGATGACCGCAGACATAAAGTCATCGACCAGGCTGTAGTCAACTGCAAAAACGCACGGCCGCCTCATTACCTCGGGTATTTCCTCAGGCATCATTCCACGGCAGCAGCCCTGTATGTTCTCCCAGCTCGTCACCGCTCCCTCACGCACACCGTCAGGACAGTTGCAGCGCTTGACCGCAAACGCCCTCTTGCTTATGGGGTCACGCTTGTAGTCCTCCCAGTCCTTGCGCATCTGCTCTTTCAGTATGGGAAACTCGTCAAGTGACGGCACCGCCATTATCCAGTTGTCCGGGTCGTTTATCTCCTCCAGCTTCAGGTGACACATAAACGGCAGAAAACCGTTGTCGGGTATCTCGCCCCTGAGAATGGCTCTCGCCTTTTCTTTCATGCGGTCAAGAGGACCGTCACGAACATCTCCGTCAGTGGTGGTGTATAGCTTTCGGGGGTCAGCAACCTTTCCGAGACCGCCCTCAGCTACGTCCAGCAGCGCCGAGTTTTCCAGTACGTGTATCTCGTCAAAGCAGACCATTCCGGGGCGGCCGCCGTCTTTAGTCCTGGGCGCAGATGTGTGATACGTCCAGGAGCTGTGGGTCTTGGTGCACTCAATGACCTCCATGTTCCAGCGAAAAAATCTGCTCATTTTCTTCTCATTTTCCATCAGCACATCGTTCCGCACTTCCTCAAAGCTGGTTTTGGCATTATCCTCCGCCGCTGCAAAGGCCTGCACGTTGTATCCACGTATCCCGTTTATGGGGGAAAGCAGAGCCGTACACTCAAAGCTCGTGTATCCGTTCTTTCCGCTGCCTCTGCCCATGTAGCCAAACGCATCGGGGAAGCGAGGCATTCCGTCACGGCGGTATGTACAGCAGTGCAGCACGAACATAAACCGCTCCCAGTCAAACAAACCGTAAAGGAAATATTTTTCCAGTCCAAAATACCTGTCAACCTTAATCTCGTCAATGTAGATATCTTCAGTTTCAAATATCCGCTTTACCATTCTGCACAGCTGCTTCTGCTCCTCGCAGCTGCGTATCTCCTCGTTCAGTATTTTTTCTATATACCGATTGACATATTTCAGTCTTCTCCCCTCCTTTCCTTGTCCTTCCGTCTGCTAAAACGTCACCGCCGCCGCAAGCCAGTAAATGACCTTTCGCCAGTCCCTTTTCTGCAAATACATAACGGCCGCTACAACATCAAGCAGGATCAGCACCGCAGGAAAAAACTTCGGCGGCCCGATAATTTTCATAACGATATCCTTCAAATGCCTTACCCCACTTTCTCCCGTACTGCCTCATGCGCCTTTTGACGTGCTTGCGGCGCCTGATGCAGTATTCTGCATAAACACTGATATCGGGTGCAGGCTCTTTGAAAATACAATCTGCATACCTGTAGTCCCACAACATTCTCATACCTTCCTTTCGTTTGCCGCCTTTATCCTCATGTACCTGCTTGCCGAGGAGCGTATAGCCTCCTTGCTGCGCCCCATTTCCGCTCCCACCTGCGCCCACGTCAGCCCCGAGCGGTGAAGCTCTACGGCACGTTCAAGCTCGGCAGTGGAATAGGGCATATGGCGCTGACCGCTTTTCTCGGCTATCTCTGTTATCTTTACACGCTGACCGCAGTGCATGCAGAATTTTGATGCCAGGGGTATCTTCCCGCCGCAGGCAGGGCACCGGGCATTCCTGCCGACCCTGACCGTCTCCCTTTCAGCAGCCCTGCCGATAAGTGCAGTCATACACGCCAGCTTGTCTCCCGGTATATCCCTCCTGCTCTCCAGCCATACCCTGCACGACCTGAGCATACTCGGTCTTGTTTCACTCATCGCTCTTGCCTCCGTCCATTTTAGCCCCGCAGTTGGGGCAATATCGGTAAGACTGCCTAAATGCGTCAAACAACATTTTATTGCTTTCACCCTCAAAAGTGACCTCAAAGCATTCTCCGCATACATCGCATTCGGCTGTAGTGTAATTTCCGTAAAAATTCAACCATTTGCCATGCTTCACGGGTGTATCTCCCGCAGCCATCACACACGCAATAACCGCAATTACATCTATACCGATGATAAAACCTATCAGTAATCCGCCCAGAAACATTATTCTTCACCGCCTTTTATCGTTCTGAGCAACTCCATAAGCATTGTCCTTCGGTCACCGTAATTCATTCTGCGTTCCTCAGCCTTCGCCTTTTCGATATCCACCTTGCGGATTTCACGATTGCAAGCTGCAATCTCACCGCTTATAGCAGCAGCAATGGCTTCATTGCGTTTAACCGCATCAATAGCAGCCTGCAGCGCTTCTGCGTCCTGGTGGAATATTTCGTTGTCGCCGTCATCGGTATAATGCCCCTCGGCTTCGGATTTCAGGTCGCCGAGATGTTGTAAGATTTCTTCTGTTTTCACGAATTTTCACCTCCGTCCATTTGCCGCCGCATTCAGCAATTCGGGATTATCGTAAATGTTGCCGATGACTTCTGCTGCAAATTCGTCTGTTTTTCCTATTGCAGCACATCTCAAAATAGATGAATTTACCCAAGCGGTAGGATTTGGGGCGTTGACATAGCGCACACCAAATCCTGAAATTTCATCAATCCAAACAATCACACCAATATTTGTAGCAGAATATGCAGTGCCCTTAACGATATCCCCCTCGAAAATCATTACACCGTTCTTGTCGGTATGCCCTGTGTACTGTCCGACGGTTTCGGGGATAACAGCGAAAATACAGCTTTCGGATAAATCGTGAATATTTCCCCCAAGATTTACATATGAAACAATAGCACAAATGCCCGATTCAACATCTTGCAACAAATCACCGCATATCCATTCGCCGTTATCCTTTCGCTTGCCCCTGAACAAACTTTCTCTCATGTTATCCTCCTCAAACGCCTATGATCTGCGACGCAGTCATATCCGCCACGTGCGTATATAGCACATTGGGATATTTCTTTACAGCCGCACTGTAATACTTCCAGTTCTCTCTGTCGTCAAAGGCTCCCATATGCCATCTGATGCACATGATTTCTTCCTGCGTCAGTGTGCCTAAAATATGCTGTGCGATAATTACGGATTTTTCTCCATGTCCTGGTAAAATCATATCAGTGTTGTGCACCCACTTGCCCTCGATTTCACGTCTGTAGTCGTCGGTCTTGCATATGTCATGAAGCATTCCAACGATGTACGGGCTTTCGGGTCTGCTCCACCTCAGGCTAAGTCGTTCCGTAAGGTTCAGCAACTCCAGCGTGACCATCTTGGAATGATCGTACAGCCCGCCGTCAGTGTTCCCATGATGCCCTGCCGATGCGGGAGCAGAGAAATACCCCAGCTCGTCCAGTCGGTCCGCCACTGTAGATACATCGCATACATGATGCTCCATAAAGATTTTAAATTCGTTTTTTCTGTTCATTTCCTCTTGTCCTTTCTTTCCGCATCACCTGACGATATAACGCAGGCAACGACTACGATCATCACCGCTCCCGTGGAGAAACCGATAAGGATCCCCGCCACAAACATCATCATACGCCATTGCCCCCCTGCCTGCCTCTGCCCGTCCTGCTGCGGGAACTGCGGAATGTCTCAGGCTCATTGTCATTGACAGAGACCGCTCCCACCGTATCCTCAAAGCCTGCATATCTCACACAGTCAAAATTGATAAGCAGCTTGTCGCCTGTGCCCATCTCCATGACAAGCACATTCCCGGAAGCGTCAACGCCCATCATAGCACAGCCCTTGACCTCCGCACTGTCACCGTCACGGAACTTGATTATCGCCGTATGTGTATTTTCCATATGTACCTCCCAATAGCATTATTGCCTTTTCTTCCTGTTTCTTCTTTCAATGCACCTTGCTACGTGCTCCGAGTAACCCTGAAGCGCAAGCCTCTCTTTCAGGTGCGCATTGCGCTTCTCCGCATTGCTTTTCAGATATTCTCTGTATTCTTCACACTGAGCGTGGCAGGACTGAGACCGCCTGCCGCACCCGAAGCAGCAGCATGCGCCGCTCTCTTTGTTACCGACTGCCATATTTCCCTCCATCACAGCTCTTCGTCCTCGTCAACGGGTACGTCGAGCTTGTAGTCCTTGATAAATTTGCTCATCTGCTTGTTCATGTTCTGCAATATCTGCACCGACGGATTGACCCGCTCACACGGCATACCGTTCCGCTGGTCAACTATCGTCAGCACAACGCCCCTCTTTGAGATATCAGCCCTTGCCTTTTCCCTCACCCGCCACATATCCATGTATCCATCTACCAAATCAATGATATATGCCATCGGCTTATTGCCCGCCGCCTGCATCTGCTCGATCAAAGATGTCCTGATGTCAGCCGCCTTTTGTCTCGCTCCTCGTGCCATTGATTTTCCTCCTTTTTCCCCTGTACTACTTTAAGGGCGCGCATGTGTGGGAACTGTTTTTCTCCTCCGCTCACATATGTCTATGACCCGCCCCGATATGAGAAGCCCCAAAAATTCGTCGTTTTTTGAGACCGGGGGCATTTTTTTGCACCGCACTTTGCCAAACCAAGGTGCATTTTAGCAGCAGAAAAGCACTAAAAGCTACCATTTTTCGGGGTAATCGGCAGATATTTTGCTCTGTGCCTCTACGGCTGCGTGACAGTCATGGCATAACGGCATGAGCTGTATCTCCTGCTCCCCGGCCTGACCCACCACAAACAATGATAGGGCATACTGCGGAAACTTCTTGACCGGTCTGACATGATGTACCATTGTCGCAGGGACAAGAGTACTTGGAGTCTTCATGTATCGGCACCGATAGCATTCGCCGTGCCAATACTTTATCGCCTTTGCTCTCGCCTTCCGCCAATCGGTTGATATGTAAAACGGATGCACATTGCCGTCCCTTATAAGGGCTTGCAGCCATGACAGGAATTTGGCTGTCACTTATGATCTTCCTCTTCCGCATCATCATCAGAGTACCGCTGCGCAAATGGCGACGGAAGCCCGCACGCCTTATACCCCCGATATAATGTCATAACGCTGCAGTTCATGGTGCGTGCTACCGCAATACTTGACTTGCCGTTATACTGCATATCCCATGCCTCCTGTATCTGCTCAGGCGACAGACATAGCGTCCACTTGCTCATTTCACTCTCTCCTCTCCACTCGGTTAAGTCTGTATATCTGATACGGGAACCCCCATATATCCTCACCGTTATACAGCTCTGCCAATGTATAGCCTTTCGGGGGCTTGGGGTTGCGCCTCCAGCTTGCGGCCTCTATCCACTCGACCTGCGGTTCGGGACGGACAAGGTTCTTCGACGGCGTGTATCGTCTGCCGCACTTTTGGTGATAGCAGTCGTCTATATCCTCAAAACCGTACTCCGAGTGCTCTGCCTTGCCCTCTGTCCCGGTAAGAAGATATTTTGCCAGCGGCATATAGTCATTGTTGCCATACAGCGGACGGCCCGGCTTAACAAATCCTGCCGACCACGCATCGCAAAGCACATCATACGGTATCCACTTTGGCAGTATCACGTGATGATGTATTGCCCCCCTCGGACTGATATGTGTTACCCATATGTACCGTAATGTACGGTTACAACCTGATGCCCAGCGCTTAAGCTTACGGAAAAACTTAGCTACAAGTTTTTTACTTGTGCTAATGTCTGGCCGAAGCCCACGCTGATATGTGAGTGTTATATGCCAATCCCCTTTGGCAAAATTTGCACAGATAAGCAGGAAGAGATTAAAAATGCTTTTTTGAAGATTATGCCTTTTGACCTTATCTGCCGTTTCCTTGTTCTTTGCCGCTCTGGCTCTGTGGTTGCCAAACATTCCGCCGCACTTTGATTTAGTGATATACTTATCGCTTCCGATGATCCACGTCTTTTTTAAATATTTCACGCACGAACCTCCTTTGGCGAAAAGATAATACTTTAATCGAGGGCGGCAAAATCCCACATACATATTTTTTGAATGTGGGATACCGCTACAGAATATACTATATATAATGGCAAGGTGTCAGCTTTCCTTCTTTAAATCACCGAGAATGGCTTCCACAAACTTAATAGCCGCTCCCTTGAATTTTTCTTTCTTCTCGGGATCCGATACTTTGCCGAGCGCATTAAGGAACTTCTTGAGGTTGTCCTGTGTTTCGGCAAAATAGAATTTAAACTCGATAAGCTCCGAATCGGCAGGTTTTTCAGCCGACTGCAATTTGCATTCAAGCTCTTTTATTCGTTCATCAGTGGCTGCCTTGTCCGCTCCCAACGATGCGGACATATCATCAAGCTCCTTTTTATGAGCTTCTTCTATCTCCTTGACCCTGCTTTCAGCCGCTTTCTTTTCTTTCTTAAGCTCCTTAATTGCTTTCTCATATTCAGACTTTGCAGATACCATGTTCTTTTCGGCTTCCTTGGCAGCCTCTTCTCGGATTGACCTCAGAAGTTCCTCGGAAGGCTCTGCAATGACTGTTTCCACAGGTCGGCTTTCAAGTCCCTTCATTTGCTCGTAGTATTCATCACGTTCAGCCTTGAAGCTGTTGCAGTCGGCTGTAATTTTTTCTTTTTCGACAGCTATCTTATCATTTTCGGCAGTCAATAGACATATCTGCTCATTGGCTGCTTCAAGCTTGGCTTTCAGCTCCTCGGCCTCCCTTTTGCTCATAGCATTAAGTTCTCCACTGTCGTTGAGCTTTTCAAAATCCTCTTCCGGGATATCTCTGAGAACGTCGAGTACCTCAATTTTGGCACAATTAAGCTTGTCAAGACGACCGCCAAATCGTTCGTACACCCTGATATGCTTCCGTGCCTGAGTATATTTAAACTCAAATGTATGCGCCGATGCGTCTTCCATATATTCTTTAAAACTGGAATATCCTTTTTCGGTGTACTTTTTTCCGTCCGCAATGGCTTTGAGAGCCTTGCCAATTTCAAGCATGGAGCGGGCCATATCATACGAATGCGCCACAATGGACTGCTCTATCTGCTCAAGACCCCAGTCCAGGCACTCATTATGCTGTGAGCTGATTATTGTTGTTTCTTCCATTTTCGTTACCTCCGTTATCGGCAAGCTTCATTGCCTCTTTTTCGTATTCCTTGTCGCTCAGCCTGTTGAATACATGATCCAGAAACAGCCGATATTCTTTTTCAAACTGCTTGATGCTGTCTGGCTTCTTGACCGTTCTGTTATCCTTGTATCCGTAACACTGCCGTATATATCCTTCCACCGATACCTCGATGGTGTACCACCGTTCCTCGGGGTTCCAGCGCTTGCGGATAAAAAATATGTGTGTAGTGCCTCTGGCATGGCGCTCGGCGTATGATGCCACACAATGGTCAAGGACTTTGCCCTCATCTCTGATATCCTGCATATCCTTAGGCAACACTATTTCATACAGCAGATTGCTGTAGATGAGCTTTGACAGCTCTTCCTCCTGCGCCTGGATTTTAAGGTCATTGGGAACGTCCTGAGCCTTTTTTATACGTTCTTCCGCCGCATTGGTCTCACTTACGAGGCGGTCATGCAGCTTTCTAAGACTTTTGGGAAATCTCAGAACGCTTTCCTTGGGATATCCGAGCGTATCCATCATTCTGTTGCAGTCGCTCCATTCCAGCGCCCCTCCGTATCTGTCAGATTTACAGTGCTTATAGATATAGTTTCTGACCTTGACAAACGATGCCCCCATTTGACGGGAAAGCTTGATCTCTTCTTCAATAAGGCTTATACCGTCGGCTTTGAGAATGTTCATGCGCTCATCGAAGCTGTTTATGCCTTTTATTTTTTTCAGCAGCATATATCCGTATATCTGCCTAAGGGAATAGTAGCAGCCGTTGTCATGAAATTCTTTCATTTCCTTGGCATCAAAGCCAAGTGCTTTTTTTATCTCCGTGCATTTCCAGTTTATCATTTTGGAAAAGACGGATTTTCCGACTGCCATATCTGTTACTACCTTTGAAAATCCGCATTTCCACAGCTGTTCGCATAGTGCGGGATTTTTTGAACATAGCTCAATAAATTTTACCGGGTGAATATCTTCCGCCGATTGGCAATAATCGTAATATGGCACGTATCTGAGGAATGTGTCACCTATTGCATCATCGTTGATGCAGGTGTATGAATGGGTATATTCCATGCTGTCTATGCCCATATTATACATGCCGAACACAGGCTCATTTATTGCTTTCATCGCCGTGAAGCCTCCGCTCTGCCATGTCCAGCGCATTTCCTCCGAACCGTATTCGGAAAATATATATCGCCTGTGGTACTCATAGTCGATATACGGTTCTTCAATGTGCGACCATGATACTATGACTTTTACGGCATTTATATACAGTACATTGTCTTTTGCAGTGAATACAGCATAATTTCCCCACGCCCTAAGGTACTTATGTCCTCTGCCCTCGCATTTGTATGTAACTTTATGACCGCACATCGGGCAGGTGCCGACATCATTGTGTTTAAGGCGTTCTGGAACATCACTGCCGCCTATCCGTATTCCGTCAGCATACACATCTTTTTGGAACACATCGCTGCGGCGGCAGGCAGTGCAATAGCACCATGCTTTGCCACGCTTCTTTTGGTAGAACAGGAATTGCGGCAGCGCATCATATACGATCTGGTCCTCGGCTTCCCTGCTTAGCAGACAGGGAAATTGCCGCCAGAGCTCCGCCAATTTGGCATTATCCTTTTTCATACTCTCACCTCACAGCCCGAGAAGGTCATCAAGTGACATATTCACACTTGACTTTTCTTCCAAATTTTCTGCGGAGGTTTCCGAGGAAGCTTCCGAAAGAGCATTATTGCCTTCGGTGTTTATAGTCATGGAAAAGGATATCGTTGCTGTAGGAAAATAGAATTTTACAGCCTTTTTGTAGGCATCAAGATCAGACAGCGCCGAACCTGCACCCTTTTCTACCGCCTTCATGCACTCCTCGAAGCTTCCGCCCTGTACTACAGCCTGTGCAAATTCCTCGGACTGTCTGCAAAACGACTTAAGCGCCTCGCATACCGGACCCATCATGACATTTATTTTGCTGCTCGATGATTTGACCTTTTCGTCAAGCTTTTTCAAAGCCTTACCGCTGAAAATTTCGTAACTCATATTACACCTTGACTTTCTTCTGAATATGTGCTATACTCAGACCATAAACATTTTATTTTTTCGCTCCCTCAGGTGTTTTGACCGCCTGTGGGAGATTTTTTTCTTTATACAGTTTTTCTATCGCCTTGGGTATGCTGATCCGATAGTTGATGATGTCATAAAGCTGCTCATACTGCCAGCCTACTACCAGATCTTTAAGTGATGTGCCATCAGGATTGGGATAATCAGGCAGATGCGTCTTGTAGCAGCTGTAATAAACCTTTTGGAGATATTTCCAAAGTTCCCGCTCCCGCTTTATCCTTGCGGCATCTCCCATGGGACGATAGATTTTATTTGCATATATGTAGTATTCATACAGCGCACCAAGCACCATATTTCCGACATTAAGCTGATATCCGAATGTAGCCTTGCCGTCAGTAAATATTCTGAGGCGTCTGTCGCTTTTATCCACGGCCGACCTCCCGAATCATAGTAAACAGTGCCGCTACGGATAGTGCAAGAACGATAACCAGCGAGCGCCCTGTTATAGCGCCGTTTATGACAATATCTGCCACTGTTGCAGCTGACTGCAAAATAGCCATTGCAATACATATTGCCTTTTCATACAGTGCTTTGCCTGATGACCTGTGCCTCTTTTTCAGCTCCTTAAAGTCTCCTCGGGATCGTTTAAGGGTATGCCTGTCCAGCGTGCCGATGTCCTGCTCCAGGTATGCTGTTATGACCGTTTCTGCGTCCTCCGCACCATAGCAGACCGCAACGCAGTGGCCGTAACGCTCCAGCATTTCAAGCCATACCGCCTGATTATCCGTCAGCCTGCCGCCAACCTTTTTAAGCTCTATATACAGTCCTATGTACTCGCCGCTTGGTACCGGAAGGCATATATCGGGAACGCCTGAGCGAAGCCCCATCTGCCTGAGCTTGCCGCCTGTAACAGCTGAACGCTTGCCCTCATTGGGTACATGATAAATCGCTTCCAGCTCAGGGTACTTGCTTTGTGCCCATGTACACCACTGCATGAGATGTATCTGCTCTGCTTCCTCACTAACCGATGCGGAAATTATCTTTTTATACTCGTCCGTTGTCATTTTTCTTTTCCCCTTTTTCATCGTACCCTTCTGCTTCCAGTAAGGGCTTGAAATGATTTATTATCTTTGTCTCGAACAGACCTGCCAAAAAGACTACTGCCGCTCGGGGATTATCCGTCTGCAATAAAATCTCACCGTCACGTGTGACCATAAAGATATCGTTTGCAGGGTTGATGAAAAGGATATCCCCGAATTTCTGTGGATTTATCATATAATCCGCTCCCCCAGATACTTGTGAAGCTTCTCAGGACTTTCAGTGATATATGGAAGCGGTGCATAGTTATCGGGAGACATATCATCATCGACAAGCACAATGCCGTTGAATACGCATTTGTTATATGTCCGCCAGTCCTCCGGGGTCGCAACTGTCACGTTTTCGTGACCACGGATATGTACTACCATACCGGTCACTGTGTAGCTGTTGCAAAATGTAGGATACTCAGCCCTTATCTGTGCCCTGAGAAATTCCTGCATATCTTTTGCCCGGTCGTTTGTCGGCATGATTATAAGCACCTTTCGGCACTGTGTAAGGAGCAGGAGCACCGCCAGCTCACGCTTTGTCAGCATTTTTCTTACCTCTTTTCTTGTTGAAATACCCATCGTCCGCAGTATCAATAATGTACTGGGGCGACTGGACGTACAGCCCATACGTCATGCCCAGCTCATCTGCACGACGGCTCACCGCCTCGATGCTTGGGGTCTTGGGCGGCTTTTTCTTCTTTGATGCGGTCATCGGTTCATATTTTGCTTTCCTGCCCATGTCCTGCACCGCCCTTACTCATTGCCCATGCCCTGGCCGTCTGCAAGCTGTTCTGCAGCTCTGCCGCCTTGGTCACTGACACCTGTTTGTTTTTGCGCTTCTGGCGCTCCGAGCGGTCAAGCTCCGCCGCTGTAGGCGCAGACTGATTAAATATATCCACCACTGACGGAGGAAGCTGATATTTGGCACGGGTCTTGATTATCTCATGCAGCTGTGCAGCATATTTCTCACGCTGACCGCCTGTTTTATCGTCAATAACGCCATCGTCCAGCATTTCGTTATACTGAGCCGCCTTATTCTGCACCGAAAGCAGAAACTGCATAAGCCGCTTCTCGCCGAAGCCGTATTCCTCGTGAAGAACGTCCAGAACGGTCAGCAGGTTATCTTCCATTGTCTCGAAAATAGTCCGCCAGTTCTTTTCCCTAAATGCCTTTTCGCTGTTGGCCTTCATATTACCCCGCCCTTCTCGTAAAATTCCATAAGGGTCTCCTTGGATATTCTCCAGCCTGCGTCCGTTTTTAACGCACGTATCTTGCCATTTGCGCACTTCTGGCGGATAGTCTCACAGCATATGCCTAACAGCTTACTGCAAAACGGGATATCCACAAACAGCGGAACCTCGTCCCAGCTGTAGATATACAGCCTTGCCTTTTTCTTGTTCATATTCATGCTTAGCAGCCCTCCTTAGTGCGTTACGACCTCGAAGCCCTTAACAGGCGACACAAACCTGTAAATGATTACCTGGCACTCGCCGTCGGTATCTTCTGCGTGCTCCTCTGCCGCTGCTCTGGCTTCCTTTTCTGTGTCAAATACGCCTACGACATCATCAAATCCGTCGTATGTATCAATTACCTTATACATTGTCTTACCTCCCGAATGTGTGTCCGCTGCGGCCCATTGCTCCCAGCATTATCAGCTGCGCCTCGACCCTTGCCTTCTGTGAGTCATTGGGAAACTTCTTTCTGGCCGCTTTTAAGGCTTTGCGCTCCTGCTGCATCTGCTCGACGGCAGAAAGGCAGGTGCGCTTATTCTGGGTCCCCGATGTATGCTTGCGTCTGCTCATTTGATTTCCTCCTTGCTGTTGACATCTCAGTTGCCCAAGATGTATAATTTGACTAATGAATTACCGAAAAGGCACATTTTCTGTAGTTCAGACCCTCTTACGGAAAGGGGGTGTTTGCTTTCTTCTTTTTTGATAGCGATATTCTCATGCGAATTGAAACCCTGCATGAAGAAAGAATGTCTATTCCTCGTTCAACACACCTGCAAATCCAAAAAGCTGTGCTGAATGCGGCAACACCGGACATTTAACGCTTATCCGCTCCCGTGGTGTGCCCTGCGGGGGCTTTGCTTTTGCCTTGACATCTGCCGCTTACTGCGGTATGATGTTTTCAATGAGCTTGCGTTCAAGGCACATTGCCGCAGGCTCAGACCCTCTTACGGAAAGGGGGTGTTTGCTTTCTTCTTTTTCTTTTTTGACTTTGATACCGTTGATCGCTGTGAATTTGATTGGCGTATCTCTGAACGCATCGATGATATGCACGAGGATCTCTCACGCTTCCGAATGCCATCTAACGATGCCATAAGAAAAGATATTTACCGTTCTGCTACCTGTGGCAGTGTCCCCTCTAAAAACACTGCTTATGGCTTTGTCGATTAAACGGTTATCCGCTCCCGTGGTGTGCCCTGCGGGGGCTTTACTTTTCTGTTTTCTCTTCCGATACCTTGATAAGGTCGTCGCTGTTAAAGGAAACAAATTCGCCGCTCATGCTTCTCAGCTCTTTTACAAGCCTGTCAAGCTCCTGCGCCTTCTCATTGATCTCCTGCACCTTTGCAAGCATTCCTTCACTGTCTATCTTTACTTTAAGATTTGCTATTGCCATTGATTCCACCTCCTTTCAATCAAGAATTACGCTTCGGGCAATACGTGTAGACTTTTAGTCTACACAGTGAGCAAAAAAAATCCGCTCCCTTTCTGAATCAGATAACGACAGAATAGCTGAAAGCTTGCTTATCTCGCTTGCCTTAAATTCAGAATCATTGTTAAGCTTCTTGTAAAAGCCAGCCCGTGTTATTCCAAGCTTTTTTGCAACTGCTGAAATCGTCAGCCCTACTGCCTTGATTTTTGTTTCGAGAAGATAAGTATTTGTCATATGTTCACCTCTTTCTGTAGATGTTCTGTCTACATTTGTTATCATACCACTATGTAGACGATGTGTCAACATATTTTTTCATTTTCTCCTTTTTGTACAAAAAGTACCCTCTATTTTTGTAGACGTTTAGTGTGTGTCGTCTGTATATTTTTGTTGACATAATGCCGTCAAGATGCTATAATACAGTAAAAGGAGCTGATAAACATGACAATCGGCGAACGTATAAAAGAATTACGGACGTCTTTAGGCATGACACAAGATGAGCTTGCTAAGCTTACCGGATACAAGTCACGTTCTTCTATCCAGAAAATTGAATGTGGTGAAAGGGATATTACACAATCTGCTATAGTTTCATTCGCAAGAGCATTAAAGGTTACGCCCAGTGTAATAATGGGCTGGGAGGATACCGAACTCGGTCATACTTCTGAAAACCTGTTTGAAAAATATCCAAACATTATGCCTATACCCGAAATGCGCAAGGTTCCTCTTGTGGGTGCGGTAGCCTGCGGAGAACCCATATACCGTGAGGAAGATGAATGGATATCACTTCCTACAGATATAAAGGCAGATTTCTGCCTGCGCTGCGAGGGCGACAGCATGATAAATGCGGGCATAAACGATGGTGATATAGTATTTATCAGAGCTTGCCCAGAAGTGGAAAATGGTCAGATAGCTGCGGTATCCATAGATAACGAGGTCACATTGAAGCGGGTGTACTACTATCCCGAAAAGAATAAGCTCGTTTTGAACCCCGAAAATCCAGCATATGAGCCGTTTGTTTACGTGAACGAGGAACTGAATGATATTCGGATACTTGGCAGGGCAGTTATTTTATTGAGCGAGATAAGATAATACGACAATAACGGTACTTTCTTTTAACTTATAGTTGACTTTTTTGCGCAAATAGGTATAATTATATACATAACGTTACATTTTTGCGCAACGTAATTTAAAAAGGAGGAAAAACAATGGATTTTATTGACGCATTAAGACAGTTCAGCAAAAGAGTGGACGGGCTGAAAGACAATCTTGCCACAGAAGAGGCAACAAAGAATGCACTTATAATGCCTTTCTTCTCTATGTTAGGATATGATGTATTCAATCCTGATGAATTTATGCCCGAATTTACAGCAGATGTTGGAATTAAAAAAGGTGAAAAGGTTGATTACGCAATTCTGAACAACGGAGAGCCTGTCATTCTTATTGAGTGTAAGTGGGTAAAAGAGCCGCTTGCAAAGCATGATTCACAGCTTTTCAGATATTTTGGCACATCAAAGGCAAAGTTTGCTATTCTTACAAATGGTATTATCTACAGATTTTACACTGATCTGGAAGAGCCGAATAAGATGGACGAAAAGCCATTCCTTGAAATAAATATCCTTGATATTAAGGAAACACAGGTTGCTGAACTTAAAAAGTTCCACAAATCCGCATTTAATATTGATGAAATATGCAATACAGCATCACAGCTGAAATATACTAATGAGTTTAAGAATGTGTTTGCCAAAGACTTGCAGTCTCCCTCTGATGATTTGGTCAAGCACTTTCTTTCAGCTGTGTACAGTGGCACAAAGACCCAGAATATAATTGAAAAATTCAGACCCATTGTTAAGACTTCTCTGAACCAGTTTATTACAGAGATGATGAATGATAAAATAAAAACCGCTCTTGGTACAAATGCCGCCTCGGAAGATGGCAATAACAACGCACCACAAGCAGAAACGGCTGACGAGCCTAAAGAGCCTGAAAAGGATGACAAGCCCAAAATTATAACAACAGAAGAGGAACTGGAAGCGTACTTTATCATTAAGAACCTAATGAAAGATGTTCTTCCTATTTCCGACGTTACATATAAGGATAACGAGCGGTATATGGCTGTTTTAATTGGCGGTAAGACCACAAAATGGATTTGCAGATTATATTTTAATTCTGCAAATAAGTATATCACCATTCCCGATGCTAATAAAAAAGAACAGCGATTTGACATAAAGAGCGTTTATGACATTGAGAGTTATAAGGACCAGTTAACTGCTGCCGTAAATATGTATTTAACTAAGGCATAATATAAAAATCCCCCGAACCATACGGAACGGGGGAAAATCATATTTACTGAGAGATTTTGACCATAAGAGCATCCTGCAGGGTCTGCGAGAAGTTGATGCCTTTTTCAATGGCTGCATCGTTTAGCCATTCAGGAATTGTCAAGGTCTTTTTAACAGCCTTTGCCCTCTTAAAATATGCTGAGAGGTCAATATCAACAAGCGAAGCAAAGCAACCATTTTCGATAGAAAGCTTTGATATTTCGCTTGGTGCTGGCATTTCTTCCTTGTTTTCAATCAAGGATATTGCATACGCCTCCAATGCCTCCCTTGCGTTGTCAAGTGTTTCTGTAAGAGAAGAACCAAATGACTGGCAACCTGGAAGATCTGGAAACTCAACCCAGTATGCGTTATCTTCAAAATGGAACACTGCGGGATAAATCATTTTCATATAAACAGCTCCTTGTATATATTTGAGGAGTGAGGGGCTTATTTCAGCCCCGTCCTCTTTAGTATTGCGTTTAACAGTCCTGTCGGAACGTCCTGACCATGAATTGGTATAACCTCTGTCATGCCGTCCTTTTTAAGAACGTGATGACTTCCTTTTACTCTGTCAAGCTTCCAACCGTTCTGCATCAGCAGTTTCAGAAGGTCTTTATCTTTCATTATTATGTCCTCCTTACATTATATATTATAACACGTATGCACGTATTTGTCAAGTGCTTTTCGGAAAAAAGTTTTGAAAAATCAAAGTTTTTTTCGGGAAAACACCCGATAAGAAACCGAGCCGCTCCCTCTGTATTTTTCGGTGGGTGACGGCATTGCAGTCAACTGCAAAAGGAGGGTTAAACATGGCAAGAGCAAAGAACACCAAGCGCTCCGACGGACGATTGCAGTCAAAAGTCTATCTCGGAGACGGCAAATATAAATACGTATATGCTGACACACAGCGTGAGCTTGACCGCAAGGTACAGGAGGTCAAGCTGAAAATCGGCAAGGGCATTGATGTTTCGGCAGAACGGGATACCTTCGGGGAGTGGGCTGAACGCTGGTTACGCAAGAAAAAAGGAAAGATTTCCGAGGGAAGATATCAGACATATGCAATTAGGGTAAAAAAGATGGACGATATCAGCAATATTCCAATTTCGGAACTGTCTGTATCTGACTGTCAGGATATCATTGATAAATATACCGCCGATGGGGCAGCTCATAAGACGCTAAAGGAATATAAGTCGGTAATGTCTCAGATTTGCCAATATGCTATTGTAAATCGTGTAATGGACTTTAACCCTGTTCAGGGCATCGAACTGCCCCCTGAATATATTCACGATGAGGATAAGGAACCACGAAGAGCATTGACTGAGGAAGAACAAAAGTGGATAATTGCCCCGACAAATCATCGGGCACATACGGCTGCAATGATAATGCTGTTTGCAGGTCTCCGACGTGGTGAGCTTCTTGCTCTGAACTGGACCGATATCAATATCACCAAGCGCACGATCACCGTAAACAAAGCAGTGGCAATGGAAAAGGATATTCCCAGAATAAAGCCGTGCACAAAAACTAAGTCAGGTATGCGCACTGTGAATATTCCGCCTATACTTGCAGAATACCTTAGGGATCAGCGGAGCAAAGCAAAGGCAATGCTTGTCTGTCCGAACACAAAAGGCAGTCTTATGTCTGGCAGCTCCTGGCGTAAACTGTGGAACAGTTATCTTAAAGAATTGAATTTCAGATTTGGAGACTTTGACGGCATATTGATAACTGACAGCAAGGGCAGTCTTAAGGAATTTAAGAAACCCCAAAGCCTGAATGCGCCTGAAAAAATTCCGATGGTCATTCCGCAGATAACAGCACATTGGCTGAGACATACATTTATTACAAATATGTACCTTGCAGGTGTTGATGTTATGACTGCCAAGGAACAGGCAGGACACGCAGATATTACAACAACAATGGAAATATATACCCATTTGAACGCCGAGCATAAAGAGGAGCAGATGGATAAGCTGAATGATTATTATAATAGGCTATGGGTGTCAGATGGGTGTCAAAAGTGTAATTGATGTGCCAACTATTCACGCTATTAAGGGAAAAAATAAGCTATATGCAAATTCGTTCGGGACGAAGAGGCCGTGGGTTCGAGTCCCGTCACCTCGACCAATAAAAGAGGCTGTTGCAGCAAACGCTGCGGCAGCCTCTTTTATATTTATGAGCTGTTTTATCGTTGACATTTCACTTAAGAAAATACCGCAGGTAAAAAGAGAAAGGTTACGGTTTATCATTGAGCTTATGCGTGCAGGATTTACGGAGGGCACAAAGGTCAATATGGTATCCGCCACCAGCAGTACCCGCACTGCAATGAATGCAATATCCGTCCTGCTCCTGCGTGACGGTGCAGACGTTGTTTTTATCGCCCCGCCCAGCATTTCGGAAGTTATCTTACTTTTCGCCATTTGTGACACCCCATCGTTTTAAATTCAGATATCAACATATCAAATTTGTACCATTCTCAAAAGCAACAAGTTAAGATCAACACATCAATTTCCCAAAATCAAGTATTATCCTGAAATTTATGTGATACTAATCCTCAATCAACCTATAGACAAATTCTCGGCTGAAATAAGCCCATTCTTCGTCAAGCTCCCTTGCCGGGCGACAAGCCCGCCTGCAGTCGCTTTCCTAGACTGGTCTTATTTCATCTGTCGGCTTTGTCTATAGAACGATTAAAGATTAGTATGAATTATACAAATATAATTTGACAGATATGATATTTGAACCTTTATGCCCGATACTGCTCAAAGCATTAAATCAAGTTCAGATACAATGATCCACGTCCAAATATACACCTGAACGGGGATTTTGATACTATTATACTCAGTTTCTGCGCCTGTTTGGTTTCAGGCTCTTCTCAGCATACATTCTTTCATCGGACTGCTTCAGCATGGCATCGAAATCAAAATCAATGCGTGTGCTGCACATTCCTATGCTGGCAGTTATTGGGTAAGGTTTTACATGATCCTTGTTAAGACAGGCAAGGAAGTTCTCAACGTGCCGCCTTATAATGCCCTCCGCTCCATCGCCGATATTATCGGCAGCTGCAGTAACGGCGCATACCACAAACTCATCGCCGCCGAAGCGTCCGCATATCTTATTTTCAATAGGGATACTGCGTATAGCATCCGCCACGGAGCTTATGGCAAAGTCGCCCTCGTCATGGCCGTAATGGTCGTTGATGTTTTTAAGTCCGTCAAGGTCAATGGAGGCAACGGTAAAATTCCTTCCCGCATTCTTCCTCTGGAGCCACGAAAGCTGCTTATAGAAGCCGTTTCTGTTGTAAATTCCTGTAAGATAATCGTTTTCGGATATCTTTTCAATGCTCTTGGCCGTGTATTTCAGGTGCATGGCATTTCGGTATCCGCTGAGAGCGTTGTTGAGAGCATACACATACTGGGGTATCATGCAGTAGCCGTTAACATCAGCCGTGAAATGTACGCACATATATCCCATAGGAATGCCATATGAGCTGATCACATTGAACACAACAGGATTTTTAAGGGTCATAACATAGTCGATGTCAATAAGAACATCTTTGCGCATGATGTTCATGGGATATTTTTTTGAATCATCATCTGATTTATAGAGAATGCACATCTCATCGTCAAAGCCGTTCCATTTTTCCTCCAGTGGATTAAGTGCCTCATTCCAGAAGCTCTGATTTACCATAATACAGATGTTGTAGAAATTATATCCCTTGAGATCTTCCACAATGCAGTCTGCACTGTCTCCCGTAACTATTTCCTGTGCCAGTTCGCACAGAAGAGCATTGTCGTCCTGATACTTGCAAAATCTTTCCCGAACAGTTTTAAGAGTGTTGCCCACATTATAAGGAGGGCGGTCAGGATTGCAGCCGCAGGAATTATATACATCAAGGACAAAATCCACATAGTTATCATGAAGAACTTTCCCGCCTGCAAACACCTTTTCAAGAGCGTCGGCAATGGCTTTTGCCGTGTCGGAATAGCTGCACCTGCAGGTGGTTATGGGCGGAATGCATTGTTTTGCTTCTTCAGTGCCGTCAAAGCCCACCACAGCCACATCATCAGGAACTTTATATCCATGCCGGTTCAATACCGCACAGGCAGTTATCGCCATCATATCATTGGCGCAGATTATAGCCTTGGGCACACGGTTCTCGGCGACCATATCCTCAACAGCCTTCTCCGCAGGGCCTGACCAGTAATCGCCGTAGCTCAGCATATTGTCATTAAAGGGCAGACCATTTTCTGCAAGCACCTTTTTATATACCGCAATACGCTGCTCGGAATGTTCCTCGCCTTTAAGTCCCGCTATCATCGCCGTATCGGTTATGCCGTGATATTCGATGATATGGCGCACTGCCTGTTCAAAGCCCGCCTCATAGTCGAAAATAAAGCTGGTGCATTTCTCTGACCTGTTGCCCAGAATAAAAACAGGAACATTGTGAGCCTCAGCGCCCATACGCAGTTCATCGACGATGGAAGTGTCCCTGAAAGCCTCGCTGAATATCACCACAGCATCTACAATATTATAATCTATCAGGGAATAGACCTTTTTCTCAGCGTTTTCGAACCTGTTGTTGCGATAAAAATCAGTGCAGGCGTTATATACAAAAAGCCGATGATCCTTGGCAACAAGAGCCTTATTAAGTTCAGCCACTTTGGCAGTGGTTTCATCATTGCTAAGTCTGGTAAGACATAACGCAATTATTTTCCGCCCTTTGAACATCTTACATCAAACCTTTCGGATATGGTTATATCATTTTATATTTTAACACAAGCCAGCGAAAATTTCAATAGTTTTCCCAAAATTGCAATATCATCGCAAAACATTTTTGTGCGCCATGACATACTTTAATATTGACAACCACATTATAAAATGCTATTATTATCATACCAAAAGATATTAACCAAGGAATGATATACGTGCATATGAAAAAATTACTGCCGCCCGTAATGGCGGCACTGCTGCTGGCTTCCTGCGGCAATAATACTCTCGGCACTTCCGAAGGTGCGGTTTCCCAGGAAGTAACCGTTACCCTGGGCACCTCCGATACCGTGCAGACATCGGAAGCTGCCACAGTCACGGAGGAAGTCACCGAGCAGACGACAACAATGCCCCAGCTTGAATTTGAGGACACTCCCCAGAACGCCTACACCCGCCTTACCATGTCCTTCCAATCCACAGGCAAGACAGTTTATCCCGATGATTACGGCGGAGTTTACAGCTACGGCAAGAATCTTTTTGTTGCCATCACCGAAAAGGAGCCGTCGGAGTATTACACAAGCCTGCTGTCCGAATACACCTGCGTCCGCTACCAGACAGTAGCTCACTCAATGAATGAGCTTACCGCCATCGGTGAAAAGGCAAAGGAAGTCCTTGACCCGGATTTCGGCGTAAAGGAAGTTTTCATTGATGTTCCCAACAACAGGGCAGCGGTATCAATCACAAACGGCGACCCCCGTTCCGCACAGGATTACATCAAGACACTCGAAGATGTGGGCTTCACCCTCAACGAAGTGGAAATAAGCATGGCCGATACGGAAGAATAAAAAAACAGCTGCCGCACACAAAGTACGGCAGCTGTTTCATTGTCTGCAAATCCGAAAAATTATTCCTCGGTCTTTTCTTCAGCGGTATCGTCAGCAGCTTCGGAAGCAGCTGCAACGTCCGCATCATCAGCACCGTCAAGAGCCTCAAGCTCCTCAACGTCGCTGCTTACATCGTCAGCGTCATCGCAGTCGTCCTTTTCGGAGCATGAGCGGCAGTCACAGCCGTCATCATCGCCGAAATAGATCTCGTCATCATCATCAAAGCTGTAGTCATACTGTTCCAGCTCCTCACGCTTCTTAACGGCGTAAACAGCGGCAGCAGCACCTGCAGCGGCAGCGATCATAGTAAGCAGAGCAACACCGAATGCACCCTTCATAAATATCAGCTCCTTATTTTTTCACAAAGTTATACGAAGTTTTGACTGTTGAAAACTTCCCTGTAACAATATTATAACACACATAATTATGAATTACAATAGTATAATTCAAATTTTCCCCAAATTTACACATTTCACAGGGCGGATATTTGGAGAATATTTATAGTAGGACATAAACCGCCGCAAATCCCAAACCAGTTTTCAGGCATATTTTACGCAGATACTATAATAATTAACACAAAATCTGCCGAATTGTGGCTTTTGCCTCTTGATTTTTGGCACAAATGGTGCTAAAATATTATCGGTATCATCGTTAGATGTAAAAATTGATATAGGTAAGGTGTTATTATGTTAGTTTTAGTAGTTAACGCAGGCAGCTCCTCTCTTAAATACCAGCTCCTGAACATGGACGATGAAAGCGTTCTTGCAAAGGGCAACTGTGACAGAATCGGTATCGACGGTCACATCTCCCACAAGACTGCTGACGGCAGAAAGGTTGACGAGGACTGCAGCTTCCCCACACATACAGAGGCTTTTGAAAAGCTGGTAGAGGTTCTTACCTCCGGCGAGGGCAAGGTCATCGACTCCATGAGCGAGATCAAGGCAGTAGGTCACAGAATCGTGCAGGGCGCTGAGGTATTCAGCGAGACAACTCTCGTTACCGATGAGGTAATCGACAAGATCGACGGTCTGGCAGAGCTTGCTCCCGTTCACAACCACCCCCACGCACTTGCTCTGAGAGCCTGCAAGAAGGTTATCCCCGCAGACTGTCCTCAGGTAGTTGTATTCGATACAGCATTCCACCAGACAATGCCCGAAAAGGCTTATATGTTCGGTCTCCCCTACGAGTGCTATGAAAAGCTCCACGTAAGAAAGTACGGCTTCCACGGTACTTCCCACCGCTTCGTAACAGCAGCTCTTGCTGAGGCTATGGGCAAGGACCTGAAGGATCTTAAGATAGTTTCCTGCCACCTCGGCAACGGTTCCTCCATCACAGCAGTTCAGGGCGGCAAGTCCATTGATACCACCATGGGCTTCACTCCTCTTGACGGCGTGCTCATGGGCACAAGAAGCGGCTCCGTTGACCCCTCCGCTGTTGAGTTCGTTCAGAAGAAGCTTGGTCTCACCGCTGACCAGATGAGCGATTACCTCAACAAGAAGTCAGGCTTCCTCGGAATTTCCGGTATCTCCAGCGATAACAGAGACATTGCCGCTGCCGCAGCTAAGGGCGATAAGAGAGCTCAGCTGGCAGGCGATATGCTCCGCTACGAGATCAAGAAGTACATCGGCGGATTTGCTGCTGCTATGAACGGTCTTGACGCTATCATCTTCACAGGCGGTATCGGCGAGAACGCTCCCGAGGTAAGAAGAGACGTTTGCGCAGATATGGACTTCTTCGGAATCAAGCTTGACAACGCTAAGAACGACGAGATCAAGGGCAAGCTCTGCAAGATCTCCGCTCCCGATTCCAAGGTAGAGGTTTGGGTAGTTCCCACCAACGAGGAGCTTCTCATTGCAAGAGATACTCTGGCACTTATCTCCAAGTAATAAAAGCTAAAAATACGAAAAGCCGACAGTATCTGTCGGCTTTTGTTTTAAAAGGAGACAAAAATGGATAGCGAAAGACTTAAAAAGCAGCTGGATTTTCTTATCGAAGCCGATAAGATGAAAAGCCTTTACAGGCAGACATATATCATAAGCAACGAGAGCCGAGGTGCTTCAATGCGTGAGTTTGAGGGCGAGGAGCAGAAGTACAAACGCCGTGAGAACGATGCGGAGCATTCATTTCATCTTGCCCTGTTCGTGATAATGCTTGCCGAGTACGCAAACGAGCCTATAGACGTGCTTAAAGCTGTGAAAACCGTTCTTATCCACGACATTGTGGAGATAGACGCAGGCGACACATATTTCTTTGACGACAAGGGCTATGAGACCAAGCGTGACCGTGAAACAAGAGCCGCCGACCGTCTGTTCGGTCTGCTTCCAAATGAGCAGCGTGACGAATACCGCACCCTGTGGGAAGAATTTGAAGCGGGCAGCACACCGGAAGCACGCTTTGCCTCCTCCGTTGACCGTATGCAGCCCATGCTGCTGAACTATCTCAAGGACGGCATAAGCTGGCGTGAGCACAACGTAAGCTATGAGCAGGTCAAGGAGCGTGGAAAGTGCATAAAGGGCGGCTCCGAAAAGCTTTGGGAGCATATGGACGCTCTTTTTGATGATGTACATAACAAGGGTCTGCTGAAATAATATACTATATAAATGTGATATATGCCAAATCCCGACAGCACACCTGTCGGGATTTTCCGTTTCAATTCGGACAAAATTTGATTACAAATAGTTACACTTATAACGCCTGTTTGCAAAACCACGTATTTTCGGGCATTTTCACCATATCGGTGCTTTTATAATTTACAGAGATTATCTTATTGTCACGTTGACAGGAAAAAAGTTTTGTTGTATAATTTACAGTGTATCATCATCGGCTGGTGTACAGCCGTGTTCTGAAAGGAAGTCGGTTATGGATTCTGACGGGTGTAATATTATATCCGCTGTTGTGAACAGCACTGCCAATGGCAGCAGTCTTACCGCAGGTATCATCATCTGCATTGTGCTTATTCTTATAAGGGCGTTCTTCACCTGCTGTGAAACCGCCTGCACCGAGATAAGCGACGGAAAGGTAAAAAGCTTTGAAAACGAAAAGGGCGGCAAGGGTCTGCTTTACAGGCTCCTTTCTCACCCAAGCGAGCTTATCTCCGCTTTCTCCGCACACCGCATACTTAATGCAGCAGTTCTCACCATAGCTGCCGAATGGACACTTTTTGCGCCGTTTTACAGCTGCTTTGCAGGTCTTTTCCCTGCTGAGAAAATGTCTCTCCCCGCATTCATCATCACCGAGCTGCTTATAATCTTCTGCACAGTGCTTGCCGCCGAAGTTCTTGGCGGAAGCGTTCCTAAGAAGCTTATCAAGGATCCCGACAGCTTTGCAGTCCGCTGCACTCCTGCCGTTAAGCTCATATATGTGCTGATGAAGCCATTTACCCTGATAAGCAGCCTTGCAGCCAAAATAGCGGCTGCCGCATCCGGCAACCCCTCCGAGGACGCTGACGCAGTTACCGAGGAAGAAATACGCCTTATGGTGGATGCAGGCAATGAAACAGGCTCTATCGAGTCCTCCGAGCGTGAGATGATAAACAACGTTTTTGAGTTTCATGAGCTGTCGGTCAGCGATGTTATGACCCACAGAACGGATATCGTTGCGGTGGATATAGATGCCGAGATATCGGAAGCGGTATATACAGCCATAAACAGCGGCTTTTCACGCATTCCCGTCTATAGAGACAATATAGATCACATAGAAGGCGTGATATACGTCAAGGATCTTCTGTGCCTTATAGGTACTCATTCATCTGAAAGCATGACACTGAAAAGCTTTCTGAGAGATGCGGCTTTCGTTCCCGAAAGCTGTATGTGCGGCGAGCTGTTCAAGCGCTTCACCGCCAAAAAGCTCCAGATGGCTGTTGCCGTTGACGAATACGGCGGCACCGCAGGTCTTGTCACCATGGAGGACTTGGTCGAGTCCATTGTGGGCAATATCCAGGACGAGTACGACAATGAGGCTGAGGAGATAACCAAAATATCCGACAATACCTATACCATAAGCGGCACCGCTGACGCTGCCGACGTTATGGAAACTCTGGGCGCTCCCCTGCCCGATGACAGCGAATACGACACAATGAGCGGATTTATCACCGACCTGCTGGGTCGTATCCCCGAGGACGGCGAGACCCCCTCTGTCATCTACAAAAACATCACCTTTACAGTGCTTCTGGCGGAAGATATGAGAATCGTCAGAATAAAAGCGGTAATAAATAAAGAAGAAAAGGAGATAGAAAAAAATGATGAGATCAGCAAAGAGCAGAAAGATTAGTGCGGTAATGGCATTCGTAATGTCTCTTTCCGTGCTGGCTACAGGCTGCCAGAAAACCAGTGAGGATACAGGTAAGCTCCCCTCTCTCGATGAGGTAAGCATAACCACCACCGAGACCGAGGAAACAGACGTTCCCGAGGTAACTACCGTTCCCACCGAGACTACCACCGAAGCCACCACTACCACAGAAGTGACCACAGAGGAGACTGAGGAGACCACCGCTCCCACAGAGACCACTCCCGCCGAGACCTCCGCAGCAGAGACCTCCGAGACCAGTGCACAAACTTGGAGCGAGACCGAGATGTCCGCCACAATGTACGTTACCGAAAACTGCTACTCCAGAGAAAAGGCAATAATCGGCTCCACACCTATCTCCCAGCATTACGCAGGCGACACCGTTGAGGTCGTAGCCATCACCGACACCGAATACTATAAGCTTGCCGAGGGCGGATTTATCCACTCCGACTATCTTTCCGATACAAAGCCTGTTGTTACCACAGCAGCTACCACCGAGGCTCCCGCAGAGACCACAAAGTCCGACAGCGGAAACTCCGGCTCCGACAGCTCTTCTGACAGCGGTTCTTCCGAGAACTTCAACGCCGGCGGCGATCTTGATGATGCAAACTACAAGGTAAAGTCCTCCTCCAGATACGCTTATAAGCAGCTCAATGCTACCGAGCAGAAGCTCTATAACAACATCATTTCTTCCGTAAAGAGCCTGAGCAGCGTCGTTGACGTTCCCTCCGGTCTTACCACCGATGATGTTGTAAGAGTATATACCATCGTTTACAACAATGAGCCTCAGCTCTTCTGGATGGGCGGAAGCCTTTCCGCAGGCACATCAAGCGCCATCATCTCCTTCAAGACCTCCGACAAGAACGAGATAAAGGCAATGCAGAAGGAGATCGATTCCGCAGCTGCAAGCATCATCTCCAAGGCAAACAACTACAGCGGAACAGTTTCCAAGCTCAAGGTATTCTATGATTCAATCGTCCTCAAGAACGAGTTCAGCAAGTCCGATTCGGGATACAACTGCTCCATCTACAACGGTCTTACCGGCAACGGCGCTCTCCAGTGCGCAGGCTATGCAAAGAGCATACAGTACCTCTGCGACCTGGCAGGCATTGAAAGCACAGTTGTAGTGGGAACCGACAAGAACGACAACTCCCACGCATGGAACGTTGTTTACTGCGAGAACGGCTACTACAACCTGGACGCTACATGGGGCGACCCCATCAACCACTTTGATTCCAGCTACGTTCAGTACGAGTTCTTCCTCGTTCCCGATGCTTGGATACATAACATCACCCACTACAATGTAAATACCATGGTAAGAGGAAACGGCAACAAGATCCACCTCTTTGACCCTCCTGCCTGCACCAAGGAAGCATGCAACTACTTTGCAGCTTACAACAAGCTCTACAGCACCAAGTCCGAGGCTGAGTCCGCAATGTACGCAGCTATTGACGATGCAGCAGCCAACGGCAAGAACGTTGCCGAAATAAGAGTTACCGACAAGTCCATCTATGACACACTTATGAGCGACGATTACTTCAGAACATTCCAGAAGTACGCAAAGAAAAACCACTCCAACGTTACAAAGCTTATGAGACAGAGCTCCTTCACAGGCGGCGTTTACGTTGTACACTATGACCTGGTATATTAAAAGAGAAAAAGAACAATAAAAAGGAAGGTAATTTCAAAATGAATAAAAGAATAATGGCATTTGCAGCAGCTGTACTCATGGCAGCTTCCGTGTTCACAGGCTGCGGCAGCAAGACTGAGGACGATGCTCAGGCGCAGACCTCCGTCAACGTTATCGAAAATGGCACCACCGCTCCCAGCGGCGAGGAAGTGACCACAGCCGAGGGCGATTTCTCCGACCCCGCAGCTCAGCTGGGCGTTGAGACACAGCCCGGCGATGTTCCTCCCGAGGACGCCGAAAATCAGGAGACCACTCTCCCTCCCAACCATGAAGAGATCATCAACATGATCCAGAACGGCGGCGGAACGGTCACCACCAAGGCTCCCATTCTCAAGGAGTACAACGTTGACTGCACTACCCGCTACGGCTACAATCAGCTGAACGATGCCGAAAAGGAGCTTTACAAGCAGATACTCGAAGCTGCAAACTCCATCAGAACAAGCCTGAGAGTTGACGACAGCGTTACCGATGAAATGTGGATAAAGGTTTACGGCTGCGTATATATGCAGGAGCCTCAGCTTTTCTGGCTCTCCTCCAAGAAGGTATCAAAGGGCAAGCTCTGGTACTGGGAGATAGACCCCGAGCTTATCGCTTCCATGCAGAAGGAGATCGACGCCACAGTCAGCAAGATACTTGCAGAGGCTGACGGCAAGTCCGATTACGAAAAGCTCAAGGTATTCCACGATTACATCGCACTCAACAACAACTTCGTCAAGGAGTCGGGCTACAACCAGACCATCTACGGCGGCTTTGTAAACGGCGAGATACAGTGCGAGGGCTACGCAAAGAGCATTCAGTATCTCTGCGACCTTACAGGTATCGAAAGCACCGTTGTTGTAGGCACAAACGAGTCTGGAGACTCCCACGCATGGAACGTTGTAAAGGTTGACGGCAAGTGGTACAACCTGGACACCACCTGGGACGACCCCATTCTCTCCAACGTTGTCAAGACCAATATCAGATACAGATACTTCCTCGTTCCCGACGAGTGGATACACAACAAGTCCCACTTCAATGTAAACAAGAAGACCACAGGAACTCAGGTGACTTATTTCACTCCTCCTGCCTGCACATCTGACGATATGAACTACTTTAAGGTAACAAAGCAGCTCTATTCAGATGAAGCTTCCGCAGACACCGCTCTCAGAGCAAAGCTTAAGGAATGCGCTGCAAGCAACACAAGAGCTGTTGAGATAAGAGTCACAAGCCAGGCTGTATATGACGCTGTTACCAAGAACCTGAAGGATTACGCTTCATGGATAAAGAGCGAAAACTCTGCGGTAACATCCGTTTCCTCCAACTGCGACCCCAACACACTGGTGATCGAGCTTGACCTGAGCTTCTGATAGCTGAAAATTACGGAGACGGCATGAAAACACACCAACGAATTGTTATCGGCGCACTGCTGTTTGTGCTGACGCTCCCGAATCTGTCAGGCTGCTCAAGAATTAACGAGGACTATTCATTGTCCGAGGCCGTTACTTCTGCGGGCAGCCTGTCTGCTATTACGGGCAATGACCGGCGGTATATCTACAGCTCACTTTCACCAAAGGAGCAGCAGATGTATGATATCCTGCAAAATGCAGCGGAGAATTTTCAGCCTCAGGCGGTGTTCCCCGAAAAGCTCCCGCCCGAAACGCTGAAAAAGCTGTTTCTGGCAGTGTATTATCAGGAGAATATCTTCTGGCTCACCAGTAAGTTCTACCGCCCCGACAGTGACAGCGACACTCTGCGGCTCACCTATCGGTATGACCAGGAGACCACCCATCAGATGCAGGCGGATATCGGCAGAACATCGTGGGAAATTTCCTCAGCCTTTGATGAAAGCACTTCTGACTACGAAAAGCTGAAAGCCTTTCACGACTACATTGTCCTGAACTGCACCTTTTCCGATGATGAAAATACGGATACCACCCTGTACGGCGCTCTCTGCGGCGGATATTCCATGTGCGAGGGCTATGCAGCAGCATTCAATCTCCTTTGCCAAAAGTCGGATATCCCCTGCGTCACCGTAACGGGAACAGGCTCGGACGGCGCTTCCCACGCATGGAACAAGGTAATGCTGGATGGAGAGTGGTACAACGTTGACTGCACATGGGACGACCCCATACTCGACCCGCCCGACGAAAAGTTTATCCGTCACTACTATTTTCTGGTAAGCGACAAGGATATTGAGGGCATTACCCATTTCCCCGACAATACGTACTTTTCATATCCGGAATGCAGTTCCGACAACAACTATTTCAGGCGTGAGGGTCTGTATGCAGATTCTGCCGACAGCGGCATAGCACTGCTGTCATCAGCTGCGGCAGATGCAATTTCAGCAGGGCTTACCGATGCGGAAATAAGATTTGCCGATGAAAAAGCGTATTATTCCGCCAAGACAGCACTTTTTGACAGAAAAAAGATACGGCAGGTACTGGAATATGCGGACAGCCGGGCAGATAAGCCTGCCGACAAAACGGTGATGACCAACAAGTACGTCCGCTACTGCAATGACAGCCTGCTGATAATCCATATAACGATGATCTGCGAAGATACAAGGTAAATGCAATGATAAAAAGAAAAAGAAATGCCGCTGTCATAGCCGCTGCACTTATGGCGGCAACGATGCTGGGCGGCTGCGACACAAACGATAACACTCCGCTTCCCACCGATACCGTAACCGAAACTCAGGCGGAAACATCTGTAACAACTGCAACAACAGTCAGTGAAAAGCCGCAGGAGACCGCTGTTTCCGATAGTACCGAGACTGTGGCAGAGACCACTGTGCCGGAAAGCACCGCCGCTAACGAAACACCCGAAACAACAGTTTCGGAAAGCGAAGCTCAGGAAGAAACATCTGAAACTACCACTGTAAGCATCGCCGTTGAATCGGAGACCGTTTCGGAAGAATCAACGGAAAAAGATATGGACTGGTCAAGCTCAGCCATAGCCTTTTCCGCTGCGGGCAATCCCGTATATTTCCCCGCAAACGGCGAAAAAAGCCCCTACACAGGCAGAAAGACCATCGACCACCCCTACAGCTATTACACCCTGAACGACAGGCATCAGAAAATATACGACGAGCTTGTAACAGCCCTGCTTGACTGCGAAAGCAGCATAAAGTTCAGCTATTACGACGAAGTAACCTTCGATGACCTTTTCAGCATTTATCAGCTTATCTACAACGATGAATACAGGCTTTTCTACATCTCTCCCACCATCGAATACACACAGGACAAGACCACAGGCTTTGTGACCCAGATGCGCCTGCTCTACAATTATGACGCCGATGTTATCGCCGACATGAAAGCGGAGGTCGAGGAGGAAGCTGAAAAGATACTTTCCCAAATAACCCCCGACATGAGCGATTATGAGATAGTAAAGCTTTTCCACGACTCTGTTATAATCTCCTGCAAATATTCGGGCGAGGCTGAAAATCCCAACACCATTTATGGCTGCCTTGTGGATAAGGAAGCCCTTTGCCAGGCGTATTCCCAGACATTTACCTATCTGTGCCACCGTGCAGGCATAAAAACGCTGGTGGTGCTGGGCGTTGCCAACGAGCCGCATATGTGGAACATCGTGGAGATGGGCGGCGATTATTATCACATCGACCTTACCTGGGACGACCCCGACAGATCACGCAATCCCGACTCGGTGCGCTATGATTATTTCGGACTTACCGACGAGCGCATAAGAGAGCTTCGTCAGGTAGATGACTATGAGTATGAAGTTCCCGCCGCAAACGGCACAAAATATCAGTATTACAGCTACAATGACCTTGTTGCCGCCGATACGGAGGAAGCCAAGGCGATAATCACCCGTGAAGCCCTCAAAGCCGCAGAAAACGGCAGCTCAACAGTTCAGTTCATGTGCGCAGACAGCGAAGCATTTGACGAAATAACCTCAGCCCTTTTCAGTAATGCGCAGGGCAACGTCATAACCGTTCTGGAAGCGGCAAAGAAGCAGGCTGCAAGGCTTTTCAACACCGAATCAGTTTACCACAACAGCAACGAAAATACCCTCACCGTAAAAATATTCCTTGATTACCTTGATTGACCACGGAGGCTCCCGAGATGCAAAGCAGCGGTATCTACAACAGAATAAAGCTGATACTGGCAGCGGGCATTGCCATTGTTCTGTCTGCCTGCTCCCGGGAAGGAGTTCCCGACACAGGTGACGTGAGCTACACTATCATCTCAGGCGGAACCGCTGTGACCACGGAAGCTCCCACCGAGACCGAGGATATCTACGCCGATGTTTCCGATACGAAGCTGTATATTCCCGAACACATGGTCACAAAATACGCTTCCCTCGATTACGACAAGCGTATGCAGGACGTTTACGATGACGTGGTGGATACCATGCAGAATTTCCGCACCAAATCCTACGTCCCCCTGACCATAAGCACCGAGGACTACGTTAAGGTGCTGGAAACAGTCCGCTGCGAACAGCTGATGCTATTCTATCTCCAGAACCGCTATGCAGGGGATTTTGACAGCACGGTGCAGACCTATGAGATGAACTTCTCGTATAAGTACAGCATAAAAGAAGTAAACATCATGCTTATGGAAACGGAAAAGGCGGCAAAGGAGATAATGACCCTCACCGACCCGTCCATGTCCGATTATGAAAAGCTGAAAATTTTCCACGATTACCTTGTGCTCAACGTGGAAAGCTCCACCGATGACCCCACTGCCGATTCTATCTACGGCGCTCTGGTAAATAAAAAAGCACTCTGCGAGGGCTACGCAAAGGCTTTTTCCTACCTGTGCAATCTGGCAGGGATAGAAAATATGATAGTCACAGGCTATACGGACGTTGACCATATGTGGAACATGGTAAAGCTGGAGGGCAAGTGGTATCACATAGACGTGGGCTGGGACAAGCCCTCGGCGGCGCTGTCGGAAAGATATCCCGACATGGTGCTGTACCAGTATTTCCTCTCGGAAGACTCGATAATGGAAAACAACCGCATCATAAGCAATATGCTCTGCGACCCGCCTGTGGCGGACAGCTCCGATATGTACTACTTCAACGTGGAAAACAAGTATGCCGAGACCTACGATCAGGCGCTGGAGATAATAGAGCAGTCCTGCCGCCGCTGCATAGATTCGGGAGAAAAGTATTTCATGATAAAGCTTGACTCCTCAAATCTGTATCTGCAAACCACCTCCGACCTGATAAAGCCCGACAGCGAGGGCGTGACGGACATTGACAGGATAGTCCGCTCCCTTAATTTCAAGGGGCAGATAAGCTATATTGACTATTACAAGGCTTATCGGATAATCATATTTGTATTGGAATAAGCGCTCTATGGGTCTCATAGAGCGTTTTTCTTATAAGTAAAGCGCACAAATTAAAAAATCAGCACAAATGAGAGCAAGGCAAAGGTCAACTGGGGACGGAGCCATCTGGTCGTCCTCCGCAGAGGTAAACTACGTTTACCTGCTAAATCCGTTTGATGGCGGACAAAATAATCAAGTTGGTGACGCAATTTAATGCACATTCTTACAAATTTGCTCACTAATTAGCTAAAGAACGCCAGATAAAAAAACGGAGCGAAGCCCAAACCCATAAACATAGCTATAGAAAAGAGTGCAAATAAACGAAAGGGGTTCGGTCTCCGGTGGCAAGCAAAATGTAGGGGGATAAAAAACGGTAGGGAATAGGGGTTCAAGGAAGA
>ENA-ORNF01000091-ORNF01000091.1-human-gut-metagenome-genome-assembly--contig:-NODE-91-length-82787-cov-11.713110_pt1 | contig 82787 bp, 75 predicted proteins | sample MGYA00242110_ERZ509012 | MGnify/ENA primary metagenome ERZ509012 (study PRJEB26280, sample SAMEA2338714) | human gut metagenome | biome: human gut; feature: human-associated habitat; material: faeces... | reverse complement strand
AAAACAGCGGAGGGCTTTTTTCCACCGGAGATCAGGTCTTTTATCAGCAGAAGCACACAGAAGCTTGCGGCAAAGGCAAAATAGCCCTGATATATCCCGCAGGAGAGTACAAGCAGCAATATACAGATGAACCAGCGCAGCTTACACCCGAATTCGCGAAAAATATATACCGACCCGATCGCCATCAGAAGCGCCAACGCGTACGGCGCGCAGGTGAACATGTAGGAAATAGTCCCGGTCTCCGCAGGGAACGTTATGAAAAGACCGGCTATCATGAGCTTAAGAATACTGCTTTTGACTGAGAAGAGCCTGACCGTCAGACATACGGCCGCAGAAATAAAAAGCAGAGCCATCAAACCGTATATCCAGGGCATGGACACGTCCGGCATTAAAAGGCGCAGCAGCTCGAGAGTGTACCTGCCGGAGCGCACCGTAGCGCCCTTGCTGAAAAAGAAGCAGATGTCGTCGTCGACAGGGAGCTTGTTGGTCAGCATGTACATATGCGCCGCAAGACCAAAAATGAGCGCGGATATGAACGGGAATACGTCTTCACGAAGGCGGTATTTCAGCGGCATATCGTTGACCCCTTTTTCGAGCAGTATATGGCGGCACGCCGGTGTGACAGCCGGAGAGCAGCGCCGCCACGGAGATACACAGCAGCGCCAAAAAAATCAATATAGACCTACGCAAGCTCATTTTTCTTCGATCCTTTTGAAGGTGACGGTTTGCGCCTTCATTGATATTTTCCCGAACTGCGGCAAGAGCCAGCTCAGCTCACGGGGCTTCGCAATTCGCTGCGGGCTATGCCGCTGTTCGGCGCGCCGCATCGCCCGATAGTATTTAGCTCCCATAAAAGTTTGCTTAAGCGTATACGCGGTTACGTCTTGACCGGACTATTGTTATTTGGAAAAACCGAACAACCTGAAATTTACACAACCGGCGAAAGCATTGATTCACAACCTGTTAGCTAATAAAGCAAAAGCCAGGTTACCCGCTTTTTCACATAACCTGCATTTGGATATTTATTCTATCTCATTGACATTCAGCAATATGCACCAAATCCCGACATGCAGGTTGTTCGAAAACACATGAAGCTATCCTTCCCAAATCAGCCACCAGCTATTAGCAATCGCCAGAGAGCAGTGGCTTTATCTATCGATCCGAACTCTCACATGAAAGGAGGACCTGTCATCCAGTACTCATCGCACGGCAAAAAACTAAACATCCATGCTGACTCAACGAAGCCATTGTAGCCGGCAACAAGGTTGCCCCTGTGAGGACTTGCCGCCCTCGGCACTAGAGGGAGGGGCCCACGATAGTGGGAGGGCCTGGTCCTCACAGGGGCTTCTTGTTGCCGTACACACCTGGAGTTCAGCGGCACGAGGCGCAGCGCTTAAGTTGCAGATTATCAATTACTTAACCGAAATCAGAGTTAGAAAAACCACAACTCTGAAAATACCTAAACATCTGTTATACAGCGACTTGCAGGTTGCGCAAAGACCACTCTCTATTTGTAGTACTTGGGCCAGCAGGATTTGAGGTAGGCGGCGAGCACGTCTTCGTGGCGGTTTTCGGCCGGCTGGTAGAAGACCTTGCCCTTCAGGCCTTCCGGCATATATTCCTGATCCACAAAGTGGCCCGGAAAATCGTGAGAATACTTGTAGCCGTCGTGATAGCCAAGCTCTTCCATAAGTTTGGTCGGGGCATTCCGAAGCGGCATCGGCACACTTTCAGCCTGAGTCTGCGACGCCACCTGCATAGCCTCGTTTATGGCAAGATAAGCTGAGTTGCTCTTAGGAGAAGAAGCCAGATATATAGTCGTCTCAGCCAATGGAATCCTGCCTTCCGGCATCCCTATAGAAGACACGGTCTGGAAACAGGCATTGGCCAGAAGAAGCGCATTGGGATTCGCCAGTCCGATATCCTCAGAAGCAGAGATGCACAGGCGCCTTGCGATGAATTTCGGGTCTTCGCCACCATCAAGCATCCTCGCCAGATAATATATGGCAGCATTCGGATCCGAACCTCTGATACTTTTTATAAACGCGGAAATTATGTCATAATGCATATCGCCGCCCTTGTCATAACGCGAAGCATTGGTCTGAAGACAGGACTCCACAGTCTTGTTGTCAATTACGATATGCTCCGCACCAGCAAACGAATCCACCACTATCTCCAACAGATTCAATAACTTACGCGCGTCACCGCCGGAATAGCGGAAAAGCGCCTCAGCTTCATTGACCTTGATATCCTTATGCTTTAGAATCTCGTCTTCAGTCAGCGCCCTGTCGAGCAGATGCTGAAGGTCATCCTTTTCCAATGACTTGAGTACCAGCACCTGACACCTCGAAAGCAGAGGATTGATAACCTCAAAAGAAGGATTTTCCGTAGTCGCGCCTATCAGGACTACCGTCCCGTCCTCCACTGCTCCCAGAAGAGCATCCTGCTGAGCCTTGTTGAAACGGTGAATCTCGTCAATGAAAAGAATCGGAGCACCTTTTCCTGAACCGAACATCGAAGACTTGTCAGCCTTGGCTTTGTCGATGACTTCCCGCACATCCTTGACGCCGGAACTGACAGCGGACAATGTGTAGAATTCCCGGTCCAATGAATTGGCCACGATCCTGGCCAATGATGTTTTTCCCACACCCGGAGGTCCCCACAATATGAATGAGGACAAATTGCCGCCGGCTATCATATTCCGCAGCACGCAACCATCTCCTACAAGGTGTTTTTGCCCTACATATTCGTCCAGATTATGCGGTCTCATCCTTTCCGGAAGGGGAGGAAGCAGTCGATTCATCTTTTCAGTATCCATATCGCGAAATTATATATAAACCTTTGTAAATCAATAATTATAACAAATATGTTAATCGGTATAACATTTTTGTTATACGCATTTTTCAGCATTCTTGAGGCAAAATCAGGCAGCATTTCCTGTCCCGACAGCCCTGAAACTGCAAAAATAATGAATGGCAGGCGAAAAGGAAAGAGGAATCTTTTTTTCCTCACGAACAATACACGAACAATATCGGAATTGTACCATGATTGTAACATAATTTCGATTGAAAGTTACTACATTTGTACTTGGAAAATAATATGGAAATGGTTGAGAAAAAGACAAAGATCATCTGCACTATTGCAGACAACAAATGTGATGAAGGATTTATCAGGCAGTTATACGAGAACGGAATGAACGTTGTACGTATCAACTCCGCACATGCATCACTTGAGGGTGCACAGATGGTAGTGGACAATGTACGCAAAGTATCAGACCGTATCGCCATACTCATTGACACGAAAGGACCTGAGGTCAGACTTACCCAGATGGCAGATGCCGTGGGGTTCGTAGCACATACGGATGAAATCGTAGAAATCATTGACAATCCTGCGGAAGCATGCCGGAAGGGGAGACTCTACACTACATATCCGCACATGGCCGAAGATGTTCCTGTAGGTTCCGACATTCTGATTGACGACGGCTCCGTGGATTTGTCTGTTATCGGCAAAGAAGAGGGCAAGCTTATATGCAAAGTGATGAACGAGGGTGTAATCAAAGGACACAAGAGTGTCAATGTCCCGAATGTCCATATAAACCTGCCTGCCGTTACGGAAAAGGACAAGAAATTCATTCATTGGGCAATCAAGGCCAATATTGACTTCATTGCACATTCTTTCGTGCGCAGTGCCAAGGACCTCCAGGAAATCCAGGAGATTCTGGATGCCGAGAACAGCCATCTGAAGATAATTTCCAAGATAGAGAACCAGCAGGGAGTGGACAACCTCGACGACATTCTCACATACTGCTATGGCGTAATGGTCGCGCGCGGAGACTTGGGAGTAGAGATTCCCGCAGAGCGTATTCCGCTGGTACAGAGGGATATAGTCAAAGCCTGCAGGGCAAGGAAGAAACCGGTGATCATCGCCACCCAGATGCTCCAGAGCATGATTGAGAACCCGAGGCCGACAAGAGCAGAGGTGACGGACGTGGCCAATGCCATTTTCCAGAGCGCTGATGCGATTATGCTGAGCGGTGAGAGCGCATACGGAGAATATCCGGTAGAAGCTGTCAAGACAATGACCAAGATAGCACAGCAGACAGAACAAACTCTCGATGTTAACCTGGACCTTGATTTGAGGAAAGTAGTGAAACCGGTCGCCGTGGTACTTGCAAGATCATTGGTTGCGGCAACCCAGGAGCTTCCTGTCAAGGCTCTTGTCTTCGATACATATACAGGAAGAGTAGGACGCTATATCTCCACATTCAGACCTGAAGTTCCGGTTTATGCAATGTGCTATAACGATTACACTATGAGAGAGTTGTCGCTCGTGTTCGGAATCAAGGCATACCCATTCCACAAGGTAAGGGACAAGGAGGAATTCGCAGCCGACTCCATCAAGATCCTGTGCGATGAGGGCAAACTCCAGAAAGGTGACCTCGTAGGCTTTATAGGAGGAGTTTTCGGTGCTCAAGTCGGCGCCACATATATGGAATTGAAATACATTTAGCTCGCATTGAAACAATCCTTGACAATATTTATGGTCTGCGTGTGTCTTCTGATATGTTCAAAAGGCTCTGCGCAGGTAGTGGACGTCGGTTTGCTGTCGTCTCCGAAAAGCGTCGGCTTCAGTTTCCGCCATTTGTCAAGGAATCAGAATCTTTCAGTCGTCAGACTCTCGGCAGACATTCTTGATGTACTTTCTCACAAGCATGACAATGCCGGTATAAAATGCGATTATGCAATGCTGATGCCTCTGACTGCAGGACGCATCGGCGAAGACACTCAGTTCAGCATTATGGCCGGCCCCGGAGCATCTGTGGGCTATGTAGCTGACCACGGGACATCCAAAGGCCACATGTGTGGACTGCTAGGGGCTGTCTGCATCGATTTCGCGTTTAAAGTACCGGTTCATATTTCATTGAGTGCCAATGCTATACTGGGATGTCACATAACGAAAGACGGGGAAACGCTCGATTTCTACAAGAACGGCATCTACAGAAGCTGGATTCCGGAGATAACCATTTATTACAGATTCTGAATGAAGCACTTACGATTCATACTGGCATGTTTGGCATTGACTTTTCCGCTGCTGACAAAGGCAGGGGAGAGAGCGTCATTCAGATATGGTCTGGAATGGGGTGTGAATTCGGCCATCCTCGTCGGCAGCAACAGTTCATACATCTCCGGAGAAGGATATCTTGTGGACAGCAGAAGTTTGGATTTCAGGTCCCATATAAATGGTGAGGTGATGTGGCTTATAGGATTGGAATACAAGCGTTTAGGATTATATGTCCGAAGCGGGTACATGGGGCTTCAAAAAGAGGAATGCGTCGTTCCTGTTCTCCTGCGGAGTTCTTTTGCGCTGTCCAGGTCCGGAGTCGAAAAACATGGTTCCATATATATTGAAGGCGGCTGTGGACTGCAAAAGTCCAAACCAGTATCAGCAGTAACCGGTACAGGATATGTTTACCGCCTGAGACTTTCCGAGAAATTGGCATTGGACCTGAACGGCGGACTACGCATATCATATTCGCATCCTGACGTTTACGACAAGTATGCCGAACGGAAAGTTCCTAAAGAATCACTCGGCCTGAGCAATAGCCTCAATATAGGCTTGGCCTTGACAATCGCGCTGGTTTTCTGACATGACAATGAATTTTGGAGATGTTCCGTGCGCGACTGGAACGAAACTGAGTTTATTTACGGCTATATGTAGCCATAAAATATTATCTTTGTATTCCCATACGGGTTTGCCGTGTGTTATACAATTTATATTATGTTAAGTTAGGTATGTTTTTACAGATCTTCTCCCTACTCGGTGCCATTGGATTGTTCCTCTACGGCCTCAATATGCTGAGCAACGGACTTCTCAAACTGTCCGGCGACAGACTCCAGAAATTTCTTCCCTGGATGAAAAAGAATCCTGTCAACAGTATTCTGTCCGGATTTTGCATAACGACAATCGCCGAATCATCAAGCGCGGCAACCGTAATGGTCGTAAGTTTCGTCAATGCCGGCGTACTTGCACTGAGCCAGGCCATTCTCGTCATAATGGGAGCGAACATCGGTGCATCCTTCACCACTTGGATAATTGCTCTGTTGGGCTTTCTCATTGATATAAAATACGTTACATATCCACTTATTGCAGCCGGATTCATTCTGACAATGATGAAGGGACAGAAACGCAAGGTGTTCGGAGACGTTCTCCTGGGATTCGGTCTTCTTTTCCTCGGCGTATCCTTCATAATGTCCACATTCCCAAGTACCGGCCAACTTCAGGGACTCGCCTACCGCATTTCTGAGCTCCAGACCAACAATTTTCTCGGCGTTCCAATGTTTATGGCCATCGGATGTATCCTTGCATTCGGAATGCAATCAACTGGCGCTGTGACACTTACGATGGTTATGCTCAGCTGCGGATGGATCAATTTCGACCTTGCTGCAGCTATGGTGCTCGGTGAGAACATCGGAACCACAATCTCCGCAAACATGGCTGCCACAGATGCAAATATACAAGCAAAAAGAGCAGCATTGGTACATACATTCTTCAATGTTTTCGGCGCCGTACTTGCACTTATCGCATTCAAACCGCTGATTGGCCTTGTCGGCTGCATAACGACAGCATTGGGAATTGCTCCCGGCATTTGGGCGGGAGTTTTCGGGATAGCGCTTTTCCATACGCTCTTCAACCTGTTCGACACCTGCATCCTCGCCTGGTTCACCAAATTCATCGAGAAACTTGTCACAAAATGCGTCCAGGAATCTGACAGCGAAACAAATGAATACAGCAATCTAATTTACATCACCTCTCGCAACTTCGGCACACCTGCCATAGCCATTTCACAGGCATTCAAAGAGGTCGTACACTTCGCTGAAACACTCAGAAACGGCTTTGACAATGTGAAAAAGGCTGTTATGGAAAAAGATCCTGACAAATTCGAAGAATACCGAGTGAAACTCGTGCACCTGGAGGAACTGTCCGACAAACTCGAATATGAAATCGCAGGTTTCCTGAGCAATGTCTCCACAGGCAATCTCACAGAAGAAGAAGCAGAGCAGGTCAAAGTGCTCTACCGCGTCATAGGCGAGCTCGAAAGCCTCGGCGACAGTGGAGAAAACATAAGCAGGATATTGGAAAGAGAACGCGTGCATAACAGAAAATTTGATGACGACTCCATATCCAAGATACTCACATTGAGTTCTAAAGTCGAAAAAGGCTATGACGTAATGGTTGAGAATCTGAAAAACGCTACGACGCTGGAAGGAGTCAAGGACATTTCCAATGCATATGCATCAGAAGATGACATCAACGAAACTCGCAACAAGCTGAGAGAAGAAGGCATTCTGCAGATAGAGCACCATACTGGAAACTATCAGTCTCTCAACTATTTCCTCGATATGATAGCAGAACTGGAGGCAATGGGAGACTTTATGATAAATGTATCACAAGCCATCGTTAGAAACGACAATTGAAATGGGACGTAAAAAACTCGACCTCATACTTGAAAATGTTAAGATAGAAGCTGTTGCTGCAGAAGGAAAATCACTTGCCCACGTGGATGGGACAGTGGTTTTCGTAGAATTCGCAGTTCCGGGAGACATTGTCAATGTCAAGGTGACAAAAAAGAAAAAGAACTATATGGAAGGTTTCATTCTCGAGATAGTGAAACCTTCCGAGGACAGGCTTCAGCCTTTCTGCGAGCACTTCGGAATATGCGGAGGATGCCGCTGGCAACCATTGCCTTACGATATGCAGCTGAAAGCCAAACAGCAGCAAGTCTGGGACCAGCTGGTCCGCATCGGACATCTGGAAATTCCGGACATCTCCCCTATCCTGCCGTCAGACAAGACCAAATACTACAGGAACAAGCTCGAATTCACATTCTCGAACAAAAGATGGATCTACAACAATGAAGATCCGGACAGCCTTACTGACGAGGAGCGTCTTGGACTAGGCTTCCATGTAGGCAAATTCTTCGATAAAGTATTGGATATCAAGCATTGCAGCCTGCAGCCTGAGCCTTCAAATGAGATCAGGCTTTTCATCAGGGAATACGCCGTCACTCATAACCTCGAGTTCTACAACATCCGGGAAAATACCGGTTTCCTGAGAAATATCATTGTCCGAAACAATCAAGTCGGCGACGTAATGCTCACAGTATGTTTCGCTTACGACGACCAGGACAAGATTGTCCCGATGCTCGATGCCATTGCCGCAGAATTTCCGCAAATCAAGTCGCTGCATTACGTGATAAACGAAAAGCTCAACGATTCGATTTCCGATCTGGACTGCATATTATATAAAGGAGAGGACGCCATCTGGGAGACCATGGGCAAATTGAAATTCAAGATTGGTCCCAAATCATTCTACCAGACGAACAGCGAACAAGCCTACAAACTGTATTCAGTAGCCAAGGAATTTGCAGCATTGACAGGAAATGAGGTCGTATATGACCTCTATACCGGCACCGGCACGATCGCCCAGTTCATTTCGGACAAAGCATCCAAAGTGATTGGTATCGAATATGTTAAAGAAGCAATCGAGGACGCTCGGATAAATGCGGAGGCTAACGGAATCACCAACTGCACATTCTTCGACGGCGACATGAAAGATATCCTGACAGCCGATTTCATAAAAGAGCACGGCAAGCCTGAAGTGATGATTATCGACCCGCCAAGAGCCGGAATGCATCCGGATGTAGTAAAAGTCATTATGGAGGCCGCTCCTGAACGCATAGTATATGTCAGCTGCAATCCTGCCTCACAGGCAAGGGATCTGGCAATGATGTCCCCTATGTACGAGATTACTGCTGTGCAGCCGGTGGATATGTTCCCTCATACGATGCACGTGGAGAACGTATGCGCATTGAAACTAAAAGACAAAGAAGAAGAATAATTTTAAGGTAACATGCTGATAGAGTGTTTATTGCTAATAGTCGGACTTGCACTTGTAGTTCTCGGTGCAGACTTTCTGGTAGATGGAGCATCATCCATTGCCAAGAAGTTTGGAGTCAGCGACTTCGTCATAGGACTTACGATAGTCGGAATGGGCACATCAGCACCTGAGATGGTAGTAAGTTTCATCGGTGCCCTTCAGGGAAACGGAGATATCGCAATCGGCAATGTAGTAGGCTCGAATATTTTCAATGTCTTTATGATATTGGGAGCCACAGCATTGATTTTGCCGATGGACATTACTCCGATGAACCGGAAAAAGGATATACCTCTGAACATAGCCATAACATTGATATTCATCGCTTTAGGAATGAGTCGCACCCTTTTCGGCATCGGAGATGACGTGCTGGGCAGAATGGATGGAGCAATTCTCCTCGTGCTGTTTGCCGCGTACATTTATATGTGCTTCCGTTTCGACACGGCAAATCAGACAGAAAGCAATGAAAATGAAAAGGTTATAAAACCAACATTGGCAGCAGTGCTGATAGTTGCCGGACTTGCGGGACTTGTTTTCGGCGGCAGAATGTTCGTCAATTCAGCTACATCCATAGCCAAGATGCTCAATGTCAGCGACAAACTCATTGCCATCACGATTCTTGCCGGCGGCACGTCAATGCCTGAACTTGTGACCTGCATCGTAGCCGCATTCAAGAAAAAGGGACAGCTTGCCCTTGGCAACATTTTGGGCTCCAATGTGTTCAACATTCTACTGATTCTTGGAGGCTCCGCATTGATACATCCGCTCTCCATGGCAGGCATGAGTTATGTGGACTTGGGCGCCCTGCTGCTCAGCGCACTCGTGATATGGGCAAGTATCCATACAAACAAGAAGAACCAGCTGGACCGGGCTGACGGCCTGCTCCTACTGCTTCTCGAAGCAGCATACATGACATTCCTGATAATCAAGAAATAAATCTAAACCAATATGTTCAAGCCAATCGATTATAAGTTGATCAATGTATCAAACGGTCGAATTTTCGATGATGAGGGCTGGTCTCTTGCCGACCCGGAAGCAACTGCTCCTTCACTTGTAAGAGCTGTTTACAATAACACCAAATTTACCCCGAGAGATGACCTCAAAGGGCTTTACAGATACGCAGAATGGCTTCCAGTGCGTAAAACTCTCAGACATTCACACGCACCTGTAACATATAAGAGCAAGGGATTGGCCAATATGTTAGGCCTTGAGAATCTTTACATTACATTCTCAGGTTATTGCCCTCGCCTTGGCGCCAGAATGGAAACCTGTTCGTTCAAAGAGACTGAGGCCTATTCCGTATGCGCAAGACTGCCGAAGAAGAACAAGCGAATCCTGGTTGTCCAGTCTGCCGGAAATACAGCAAGAGCATTTGCCAAAGTCTGCTCGGACAACAACATTCCTATCGTCATCTGCATTCCTTATGACAATATCAGCGACCTCTGGTTCAGAAAGAAGCTGTCATCTTGCGTAAAGATAGTTGCAACCCCTACAGGCACAGACTATTATGACGCCATCGCATTGGGAGACAAACTCTGCAAGGATCCGAGATATATGGCTGAAGGCGGTGCCAAGAACGTGGCCAGAAGAGACGGTATGGGAACCACAGTACTGTCAGCCGTGGAAGTGATTGGCCGTATTCCTGATGCATATTTCCAGGCTGTAGGAAGCGGTACGGGCGCGATTGCCGCTTGGGAGAACGCAGAGAGGCTCGCTGCCGACGGCAGATTCGGCAAGAACAACATGAGGATCTATGCCAGCCAGAACGCTCCGTTCACTATCATGTATGACTCTTGGAAGAATCACAGCCGCGAACTCGTATCGATGACTCCTGAAGAGTCCAGGACCAAGGCGGAAGTCATTCTCGGAAAGGTTCTCTCCAACAGAAAACCTCCTTACAGCATAGCAGGTGGCCTGTTCGACGTGCTGGAGAAATCAGGCGGCGACATGTTCAAAGTCAGCAACGATGAGATTGTTTCATGGGTTGTACGTTATTACAGTGCTGAAGGATATGACATTTTCCCAGCCTCAGCATGTGCTGTGGCCAGTCTTAAACAGGCACTCGACAGTGGTACCGTGAAGAAGGATGAAACCATTATGCTCAATGTGACAGGGGGCGGTATGCTGAGCGCTACGAGAAAAGGGTTCATACTCAAGGAACCGGATCTGGTTCTGAGTCCGGAACTGCCTGCAGAAGAAATAATTGCAGCAATCGACAAATTGTTCTGATATAGATGATTCTACAAATTCCGCAAATAGCTTCGCAGCTGGATACCGCAAAGTTCAATCCGGACTCCGCGAAAGTTGCATTGAGCAATATGGCTAAAGAACTGACCACCAACCCTGATCAGTTCTTCCAGAGCCTTATCCATGATGCCATCACATTCGGCTTCAAGGTGCTGGCCGCCATTGCAATATACGCAGTCGGTCTCTGGATCATAAAGCGGGTAAAGGTACTGCTCCGAAGAATATTCGAACGCAAGCATACAGAAAAGACACTTGCATCGTTCGTCACCAGTCTTTTCACCATCACATTGACAGTGCTGCTCGTCATCATCACGATAGGCACATTAGGAGTGAACACTACTTCACTTGCGGCCCTGCTCGCTGCAGGCGGTATGGCGATAGGTATGGCGCTAAGCGGAACAGTGCAGAATTTTGCCGGAGGCATTATGATATTGATGTTCAAACCGTTCAAGGCTGGAGACTATATCAATGCTTTAGGTTTCTCCGGTATTGTGACAGAAGTGAATATCTTCAGCACCAAGCTCAGGACATTCAACAATGAAACAGTCGTCCTGCCGAACGGTGCACTTTCAAACGGAAACATAAAGAACTTCTTCGAGAGAAACGTGAACCGCTGCGAGTGGTTTGTTAATCTCGACTACAGCACGGACAATGCCAAGGCCAAGGAAGTCCTGATGAATATCCTGAAATCCGACAAGCGTATCCTTGACGGGACAACACCAGGCTCCGCTGCCCCTTTCGTAGCACTTAATTCGATGAAAGACAGCAGTATAGAATACGTAATGAAAGGCTGGGTCAATGCTGAGGATTACTGGGATGTAATATATGACATAAACGAGGCCATATTCACGGAGATTCCCAAGAGCGGTCTAAGTTTCCCGTTCCCGCAGATGGATGTGCATATAAAAAATCAGTAGCCGGTTTCGACTACTGATTTTTTATATATGTTCCGCACTTTCTGTTACTGCTGGGAAGCAGCGGCACGTTCTATCAAAAGATTCTCAAGACTGACTACAGGATTCGCATATATCCTCAGGAATATATCTCTCAAATCAGCCCTGCACAGAGACTTCTCCACCTTATCGAGCTGATGCTCAACGTAATCCGTAAACTGAGCAACATCTTCAGGAGTATATTTGTCACGGTATTTGAAAGTGTGGTTCACCATATCATAACCGATATAGTTGGTCTTCCACAACTTGTAACCTTCTATAATCCTGACGTCAACTGCATGTCTGATCGCCTGGTAGCGGTCATTCTTGTTACAGCATGACGCAGCCTCGATCTCATCATGAGTGAGCGGCGAACCGATATTCAGATGGATATTGCCTTTCTGCTGCTCGATTCCGGTCATAATGCTTATGAGATCCTCACGGGAGCCCTTGACATATTTCTGTGTCCGTGAAATCAGGCGCTCACGAGCCTTGAGGATATCGCACGGCTCATATTCGTATGAAATACTGAGCGGAACAATGTTAAGTTCCTCAAAATTCGTAGTGAAATCAGCAGTACCGCTCATATCCAGCATCTTGAGCAGGCCCTGCTCAGTAGTGTCGATACCGTCCTTGGCCCTGCCTTCACGCTGGGCAATCCAGATGGAACTGCGGCCGGAGGTGATGCACTCTCTGATATATTTCGAAAGGACCTGTGATGAAAGATAGAGCTGTCTCGCATTGATTCCGCGAATGACCTTGATCATCCTGTTCGAGCGGATGAGATATTCTATGTACTTGTTGGTCAACAGGTTGCTTCCCACTGCTATCTCAGTCATAGGAATCGCATTGCGGTAAAGCACCACCTGTGTTATCGCAGGGTCAAGAATAATGTCGCGGTGATTGGACATCGCCAGGAACTTGCCGTTGATTTTCTTGAGATTCCCGATACCGTCATAGGAGAAATTGTGTGCTGTCGTGGACAGAACCCACTCTACAGCCTTGTTCATTACAAGAATCTGGAACTCGTCAATGCTCTTTACGCTCTTTAGTATTTTTCTGAGGAATTCAGGCTCTTTGTCCGGAAATATAGCTTTAGACACTTCCACAACAGCGGGATGATCTGCAAGTTTACCAAGCGCCTCTACCGCTTCCGCATCCGTATAAGGACTGATGTCGGTGAATTCATTCAATTCTTCACTCATAATCTTAAAAAATTGGTTTAGGATATCATACATTCGCGGATATCTCCACAAAATGCAGTATCAAGGGACAAAACTAATAAAAACCACGTGAATATGCAAAAAGTTCTATTCCAAAGGCTGCTCCAAAAGTAATATTATTGATTTCAAATAGGTGATTTTGTCGGCAGAATTGTTATATCTTTGTAAGAAATAATGCAACTGCATAGCACTGGACCAATGAAATTCAAGAACACTATCATGCGTATCGGACGCTCGATGAGCGCCATGGTAATGCCCAACATAGGAGCCTTCATAGCCTGGGGACTCATCACAGCCCTCTTTATCCCTGACGGATGGCTGCCCAACGACAACCTGGCAAAGCTCGTTTCACCTGCATTGACCTATCTCCTTCCGATTCTTATCGCCTATACGGCGGGCAAGAACATTGCTGGCGACAGAGGCGGAGTAACCGGGGCGATAGCGACAATAGGCGTAATCGCGGGCAGCGACATTCCGATGTTCATAGGCGCGATGATTATGGGGCCGGCTGGCGGTTTGGCCATAAAGGAGTTCGACAAGCGGACCAAAGGACGCGTCAGGAGCGGCTTCGAGATGCTGGTGAACAACTTTTCGATCGGCATTATCGGTATGCTTCTCGCCATCGCCGGCTTCCTTGTAGTAGGCAATGCGATAAGTTCCCTCACAGGACTGGCCAGCCGCGCCGCAGAAGCATTGATCGCACATAAAATGCTGCCGCTGATATCGTTAGTGGTAGAGCCGGCCAAGATCCTGTTTCTGAACAATGCCATAAATCACGGGATTTTCTCACCCATCGGAATCGAACAGGTACACGAAATCGGCCAATCGGTAATGTTCCTGATTGAAGCAAATCCCGGTGCGGGACTGGGTATGCTGCTTGCGTACTGGGCTGTCGGCAAAGGCAGTTCCAAGACATCTGCACCAGGAGCGGCCATCATACATTTCTTCGGAGGAATCCACGAAATCTATTTCCCGTATGTACTCGCAAACCCTCTGCTGCTCATATCAATGATTGCCGGCAGTTCCGCGAGCCTCCTGTTTTTCAGCATATTCGGCGGCGGACTGGTAGCACCGGCATCCCCCGGAAGCATAATTTCCGTGCTGGCGATGGCGCCTAAAGGCCAGACACTCATCGTATTGGCCGGAGTTCTGATTGCCGCTGGAGTCTCATTCGCCGTCTCGCTCCCACTCATAAAGGGACGCATGGCCAATGCCACTGACAATCAGGCCAATGCAGATGTTAGCATATCCAAATCCGGCACAAGACAGCGCATAAAGTTCGCCTGCGACGCAGGTATGGGCTCAAGCGCTCTCGGGGCTACAAGGTTCCGTAAAAGAGCCGCGTACGAAAACATTGACGCGGATATCAGCAACTGCGCCATCGAAGATATTCCTGCTGATACCGACATTGTGGTCTGTCAGAACCATTTGAAAGACAGGGCATTGGAAAAAGTGGAAAAGAACAGTGCAGAAGGAGGAAAAAAGACAATCGTAATAGGAATTGAGAACTTCATGGATGATCCGGCACTGGACAGGCTCCTGGAATCGCTTAAAGGCGGCAACCATGAAGTGCTTGCCAAAGACAACATCCTTACCGGACTCAAAACCGAAAGCAAAGATGACGCAATACTTCGCGCAGGGCATCTTCTCGAGCAGAAAGGATATGTCCAGAAAGGATATGCAGAGGCAATGCTGAAACGAGAAAACGAGTCCACGACCTATATGGGCATGGGAATTGCCATTCCTCACGGCACGGATGAGGCCAAAAAGGACATCATCCGTTCAGGAATCGTCATTCTTCAATATCCTGAAGGAGTGGATTTCGGGGATGAGAAAGCATATCTGATCGCAGGAATTGCAGGCAAAGGCGATGAACATATAGAGATTTTGGCCTCGCTCGGCGAGACATTTGAAGACGAGGACAAACTTAAGCCCCTGATGTCTGCAGAAGATCCGAATATAATTTATAACATATTGAACAACAATGAATAGCGTAAAAGTAACTGTAACTGCGGAGAACGGCATCCATGCACGTCCTGCAACTGAACTCATCAAACTCATCAAGGAGTCCGCTCCGACAAAAGTAACATTGAAGGCCAATGGAAAATCCACCTCGGGAACGAGTATGATTTCGCTTCTTACTCTCGGCCTCAAGAAAGGAACGGAACTGGAGATCATTGCTGAGGGCAACAATGAAGCGGCTGTGGCAGAACGCATTGCAACATTCGTACAGGAACTCAAGTAGCATGAAAATCCTTACATCACCGGCAAAGTCCAGAGGATTATGTGCAGGGAATGCATTCATTCTGCATAGAAGCAAACTCGAGAGCACTGAAACAATGGATATCGACGAGAGCTTTGCAAGGCTTTCGGAAGAACTTCGGCATCTCGCTGAAAAAGACAGCATCTTCGAAGCACATGCGGAAATTGCAGAAGATCCGATGCTGCGGGAAGCCATTGACGCTGCCATAAGCGCAGGATTATCCGTCATGGAGGCGACAGACAAAGCATGTGGAGATATCTGTGCAATGTTCGACGAACTGGATGACGAATACCTGCAGGCGAGAAAAGATGATGTCAAGGATGTTGTCGCAAGACTTAAACGGATACTTGCCGGAGAAGCTGACATAATGCTGCAACTTCCTGATTATGAACATATAATCTTAGTAGCAGAAGAATTCTACCCTTCAGATTTGGAAGCCCTGGACTTATCCCGTATAACGGGAATGGTGTCGGAAAAAGGCAGCACCACAAGCCACGTCTGCATTATCGCCCAAACCAAAGGGATACCAGTCCTGACAGGCGTATGCAGCTGCACGACAGAAATTTCTGACGGAGAACGCACTATCATCGATGCTGAAAACAGTCAGGTAATCATCTCGCCTGACGATGCTGCCGAGACTGCATTCCAGACGAGGATGGAGGCAAAACTGACGGCAGAAAGCACTGTAAGCCAGATAAATAGAGAATATCCAGGAGTCAAGGTCTATGCCAATGCAGGCAGTATTGAAGATGTACGCAATGCCATTGGAAAAGGAGCTGAGGGCATTGGCCTGTTCCGCAGTGAATTCCTGTTCATGGAAAGCAAAGACGGATTTCCGGATGAGCAGACACAGTTCGACGCATACCGCGAGGCAGCTGAAATCTGCGCAGGCAAGACATTGACTATAAGAACATTGGACATAGGCGGAGACAAACACCTGCCGTACTTTCATATGGACCATGAGGACAATCCGTTTCTCGGACTGCGTGCTATAAGGCTATGCCTGCACAAACCAGAGATTTTCAAGACTCAGCTGAGGGCAATCCTACGTGCATCCGCCTACGGAAATGTCCGCGTCATGTTCCCGATGCTCAGCACGTTAGAAGAATGGGACAGGGCCATTTCGATACTGGATGAATGTAAAAAGGAACTCACAGCAGAGAAAATCAAGTTCAATGCGGACATTCAGGCCGGAATGATGGTAGAAACGCCGGCAGCAGTGCTTATGGCCAAAGAATTCGCATCCAGGGCGGGATTCTTCAGCATCGGCACCAATGATTTGACGCAGTACATTATGGCATCTGACAGGGGAAACAGCGCAGTGTCCTATCTATATAGATATGACGATCCGGCTGTGTTGTCCGCCATCAGCATTGTCTCTAAAGCTGCTGAAGAAGCCGGGATTGAAGCAGCCGTGTGCGGAGAAATGGCCTCAGACAAAAAATTTATGCCCACACTGTGCAGCATGGGCATCAAAGAACTCAGTCTGAACATTTCAGCATTATAAATCACTGGGCATTAACAGTTTCGGAACAGCAGTGAACTGTCCCCATAGCTCAGGAAACGGAAATCGTGGGACAGCGCGTAATCGTAAATTGTACGCCAGTCTCCACCCACAAAAGCGGACACAAGCAGGATCAATGTACTCTCAGGCTGATGGAAATTCGTCACCAGGACATCCACAAGACGGAATTTGAATCCTGGGACAATGATGATGCGCGTCCCGACCTTGAGTTCTGTCAATGAATTGTCTTCCAAGTATTTGACAAGTGCCGCAATGGCTTCCCTGGTGGTCGGTTCATACTCACGTGTGTAAGGAGCCCATTGCTCCACATCCTCCGGATGACCTTTTTCAATACAGCTCACGCCCGCATAGTACAGGGATTCAAGCGTCCTTACAGAAGTGGTTCCGACAGCGATTATCTTTTTTCCTGATTCCAGAATGTCCTTCAGGAAGTCCAGAGACACGACAAACGGCTCACGATGCATTGAATGTTTGGAAACTTCCGAATCTTTTACTGGGAGGAATGTACCGGCACCTACGTGCAGACACACTGTTTCCATGTCAATGCCTCTGGCCTTGATCTCCTCAAGGACTTTCTCCGTAAAATGAAGACCTGCCGTAGGAGCTGCCACAGAGCCTCTGATCTTGGCATAAAGCGTCTGATAACGTTCCACGTCCAAAGCCTCGCTTTCCCGGTTCAGATATGGTGGAATAGGGATTGTTCCGCAGATCTCAAGCACACGGGAGAACGGATGGCCGCAGTCCCAGCTGAAGCGTACAATGCCGGTTTCACCTTCTCTTGAGACCAGTTCAGCACGCATGTTCAATGCCGTAACTGCCTCATCTTCCTGCGGGTTATAGAGCGAAAGTACATCTCCTTTCCATTTCTTGGCATTGCCGATCACGCATTTCCAAGTGCAGGATTCAGTTGCCGCAAATGAGAGGTTGTATTCCTCTGGTTTTACCGGCTGTAAGCAGAAAATCTCGATTCTGGCACCGGTAGGTCGTACAAAATGCAGACGCGCAGGAACGACTTTAGTGTCGTTGAACACCATTATGGCATTGTCAGGAAGCAGACCGGGAATGTCACGGAAGACATATTCGGAGACTTTTCCGTTCTCGTATCTCAATAATTTGGAAGAATCACGCTCTGACAGGGGATATTTTGCGATCCTTTCATCTGGCAGCGGATAGTTATAATCTTCTATTCTCAGTTCAGGTATCATATTCAATGTATTTTTTATGCATGATTGAAGACATGATGTCTTTCATCGTTTGCGGCTGCAAAATTACGCATAGATTAAGAATATCGGAAGAACTTTTGAAAATTCTGTGAATTTGACAATGTCACGGAGTTTACCATTTGTGTATTCGACCTGTTTAAAAATTTAACTTTAACCCCGTTACATCATTGTCACTCTTGTTAATTGTTGTAAATTTAACATAAGTTAATAACATAATATGTTCGTATTTGTAAATTTTAACCAATGTAATATAAGCGTTTTTTATAATGTGTTTTTAATGATGCTATATTATTGATATTCTGAGTTTTATATTAAGATACTTTAACTATTGATTTACTTATTTTGTGTAAATTCCTGCTCTGAGTGGCGTAAAATAGAGGTGCGGGGATTGTATTTAAATGTTTATGCACTGAAACCTAAGTATTTACGTCTAATTACATAAAGTTATTTTTAGGGTATCTTTACCGTATATCTGTTTACAAGTTACACCTGTATACAGGATAGCCAAATGTAAACACTTGTTTTTTACATTTATTCGTATTACTTTTGTAACCACAATGTTCAGAAATATGAATAGCAGATTAGAACAATTTCTTGCTGCGGAGAACATCTCCCAGTCTCAGTTTGCCGACACCATCAATGTGGCAAGAGCAAGTGTGTCCCATATATTGGCCGGAAGGAACAAACCCGGCTGGGATTTTCTGAACAGTATGATGGAGCACTACCCTAACCTTAACATTGAATGGCTAATGAACGGCAAAGGCAAGATGTACAAGACCATGATGGTCGAGAAGCCACAAGCTGCCCCGACTCCGGAAGCGAATCCTGCTCCTGATCTGTTTTCACAGCCTGTTGTACAGGAAACGCCTGTCCAGACGCCGCGAGAATCCAATATTGCCCGTACATCTGCAGGGCGTGAAACGAATATTGAAGCCACGAAGGGTCAGGACTCCCCTGCCGATCCTATTCAAGTAATTGATAATCAGCGTAAAATATCGAAAATTGTGGTGTTTTACGATGACAATACTTTCATTGAAATAAAGTAAAAGGACATATTTTTCAGTATGGATTGACAAGAAGGCAAGATTCTGAGTATCTTTGCAGTCGTAAAATTCATATCCAGTATGTACAAGTCCATCATCCGACCGATTCTATTCAAATTCAATCCTGAGACGGCTCATCAGTTCACATTGAACAGTCTCAAGGTATTGGGAAAGATTCCTTTCGTACGCAGCATCATCAGACTGATCTACAAACGGGAACACCCTGCATTGGCCAAGGAAGTCTTCGGCATCAAGTTTCCGAATCCAGTAGGACTTGCAGGCGGTCTGGACAAGAACGGCGAATGTTATAACGAGTTGTCTGACTTTGGTTTCGGTTTCGTCGAAATAGGTTCATTGACAGTAAAACCGCAGCCGGGAAACCCTAAGCCACGGCTGTTCAGGGTTATCAAGGACAGGGCTATCATCAATCGTATGGGCATCAACAACAAGGGCATTGCCAATGCGATAGCAAACCTTAACAAGGAGCATCCGGAGGTCATAATCGCGGGTAACATTGCACCGAATTCGGCTTCTCAGGGAGAGCAGGTCGCAGAAGATTACAAAGCGGCTTTTTCCCTTCTGTACGACTTCGTGGATATGTTTGTGGTCAATATCTCCTGCCCTAATGTGGTGGGCCTTACAAGTCTCCAGGACACATCAGCGCTGTCCGACTTCATGGACAACATCCTGAACATGAGGACAGGACTTGACGTATATAAGCCGATTCTGCTTAAATTGTCCCCGGATCTTACTCACACTCAAATAGATGAGATTCTGGATTATGCGATGCTTTCGGGCATTGACGGTATCGTGGCAGGCAATACCACGAGGAAGCGCGACGGCCTTACGATTCCACAAGAGAAGATAGACGAAATCGGCAACGGAGGCATGTCCGGCGCCCCGATTTACGAAAGAAATCTCGAAATGGTAAGATATATATCGACTAAAACAGGAGGAAAATTGCCTGTAATCGGTGTGGGCGGCATCATGTCGCCGGAACAGGCTCAGGAAATGCTTGATGCAGGAGCTTCATTGGTAGAGATTTACAGCGGCTTCATCTATGAGGGGCCGGCACTGGTTGAGAAAATACTTAAGAAATTGGATTCCAATAATTTGTAAAGCTATGACAGAGGCAAGTATCTGCACAATCGGGGACGAGATTCTGATCGGCCAGATTGTGGACACGAATTCAAGCGGAATAGCTGTGGCGCTTAATGCTATAGGATTGAAAGTCACACAGATGAGATCAATAGGTGATGTTCACGACGTGATCGTTTCTGCACTGGACGAGGAACTCAGGACTCATGAAGTGGTGATATGCACAGGCGGACTGGGACCGACCAAAGATGATATCACAAAAGCTGCACTGGCAGAACTTTCCGGCAGCGGGAGCTATGTCATAAATGAGGCTCAGTCATTGATTATGATGAATATACTTCATTCCCGCGGTCTCGACATACTGGATACGAACGTGGCTCAGGCAAGCGTCCCGGACAAATGTGAAGTTATCCCCAACCGCTACGGAACGGCTCCTATTATGGTATTCCGTTTCCCTGAGTCGAGATATGGGCATCCGGCTGTGCTGTATTCGATGCCGGGTGTTCCGTTCGAGACAATGAATATGCTTCCTGACGTGATAAACGATATTCGTGAGCATTTCGGTCTGACTGCCATATATCACAGAAGCATAATGACTTACTCCTTGGCGGAGTCAGCCCTTGCAAAGAAAATCGAGACTTGGGAAGACTCACGGCCTTCTGACATGCATCTCGCTTACCTTCCGAATCCCCTCACCGGCGTCAGATTAAGACTCTCCATCTATGGTGGAGACAAGAATGAGGAAGAAGCCCGCATTTCCGAGCGTTTTGAGGCATTGAAAGCGATTCTCGGGGATGTTATCTACTCCGACTGCGATGATACGCTTGAACACGCCCTGGGTGAGATTCTGAAAGCGCACCACAAGACATTGAGTGCTGCCGAGTCCTGCACCGGCGGAGAGATTTCTCATCTGATCACTACGGTTCCCGGCTCTTCAGAATATTATCTTGGTTCCGTGACTTCATACGCCATCCCGGTAAAGGAAAAAGTGCTGGGCGTTCCGGCTGAGATTATTGAAAGGCATGGCGTGGTAAGCAGCGAGGTGGCAGCTGCCATGGCTGACGGAGTACGCAAACTTCTCGGCTCTGACTATGCTGTTTCCACCACAGGTCTTGCCGGCCCTGGAGGAGGTGACGGTGTAAACCCTGACGGCACGGTCTGGGTAGGTGTAAGCACTGCTTCCGGAGTTACAAAAACGAAAAAATTCAATTACAAAAATGATCGTAAGCGGAACATCGAGCGTTTTGCCGCGTCAGCATTGTATTTTCTGTTAACTGTTGTAAAGGCAGACCTATCTATTTAATAATCAATGAATGTAACAATGATGTTTTAGATGAAAACATTTTTGTTACATTCATTTTTGTTAATAATTTGCTGGTATTTAGCCCTCAGATACGGATTTTACGTCCCTCATGACACGCAAGAAATTGGCTCCGGCAACCTTTTCGATGTCAGTTTCAGAGTAGCCCCGTTTTCTCATTTCGTCGAAGATTACCGGCATCTTGGAGACGTCTTCCAACCCTTCCGGAGTCACATTGATTCCGTCAAAATCGGAGCCGATTCCGACATGGTCAATTCCGGCTACACTTACCGCATGGTCGATATGATCGACAACCGTCTTGTATGACGGGCGCTTCAGCATTGACAATTTCTTCTGGACTTCAACCCAAGCACGATATTTTTCAGGTGATGCCGGATCCTGTATGAACTGCGATTCCACAGCATCGGCTATCGGGTCCAATCCGGATTTCTCCAGTTCAATGCCGAAATCATCGGACAAGAACAACGGATAGAAGTTTATCTGTATGACGCCATCTACCGCGGCAATCGCCTTCAGCATTTCGTCGGACATGTTTCTACGGTGACTTGCCAATGCCCGGCAGCATGAATGGGTAGAAACAACAGGTGCCTTGGAACAGCGCACACAATCGAAGAACGTGGAATCTGAAGCATGTGCCAGATCTATAACCATTCCGAGCCGGTTCATTTCAGCCACGACCTTTCTTCCGAACGGACTCAGACCGCCCCATCTTTTTCCCTGTGCCGCAGAGTCACATATCTGGTTGTCAGTATTATGTGTCAATGTGAGATAACGTACTCCCATACGATAGAACTGCCTGAGCAAAGCCAAACTCTCCTGTATAGGCAAACCGTTTTCCATGCCGATAAAGATGGAGGTCTTGCCGGCGGCCTTGTTCTTCAGAGCATCTTCTGGTGAATATGCCATTGCGGCCATGTCCAGGGCGGTCTCTACAGCATCATTGACACCGGAGAGCATTTCCAAAGCATACCTTGTGGCAGCATCTGGCGCCATCGTGCCAGGTGTGAACAATGCAAAAAAGGAAGCGTCCACTCCCCCTCGCGCCAATTTCGGAAAATCCACATGAGCATATGGGTTGTCTATGCCAAGATTTCTCAACCTCATTATCTGTGATGGCGTATCACAGTGGGAATCAAGTACGAACATATATTACTCAAGTTTAGCCAATCTTCTATCCGTCAATGTTTTCCGAGAGTTCTGCCCACTCCTCGGTCTTGGCATCCAAGTCTCTTTTGTCTTCCAGATACGTTCTGGTCAGTTCCATCACATCATCATCAGCTCCCGGAGAAGACAGCACTGCCTCTATTTTCTTCATGCTTTCCTCAAGTTTTGCGATCTCCTTTTCCAGAAAAGCTATGCGGTTACGCACCTTACGTTCCTCTTTGGAGACGGCTTTTCGTGTCACAAAATCTTTCTTTCCCTCTGAAACTTCCTGTACCACAGGCTTTTCCTCGGGTTTGAACCTCCGTTCAAGTTCCTGGAGAGTTTCTATTCTGCGCTCATCCAGGAAGTCCTGAATTCCACCCAGATGCTCCTTGACACGACCGTCCCTGAATTCGTACAGCTTGTCCACAAGGCCATCCAGAAAGTCCCTGTCGTGCGAAACGATTACCAATGTGCCGTCAAAATTCTTCAGAGCCTGTTTCAGCACATCCTTTGAGCGTATGTCCATGTGGTTTGTAGGCTCATCGAGCGCCAGCAGGTTATACGGCTGAAGCATCAGCTTCGCCATTCCAAGACGTGCCCTCTCGCCACCGCTCAGAATCGACACTTTCTTGTCAATGTCCTCTCCCTTGAAAAGGAAAGCGGCAAGGATATCTCTCAGTTTGGTGCGGATGTCACCGGAAGCAATGCTTTCGAGCGTTTCCAGGACAGTAAGACTCTTGTCGAGCACATCCTCCTGATTCTGAGCAAAATAGCCCACATTGACATTATGCCCGACTCGGGCTTCACCAGATATTGGCTCCAATTCTCCCATTATGACTCGCATCAATGTGGTCTTTCCCTCACCGTTCCTGCCCACAAGCGCGACCTTCTCCCCTCGTCTGATTTCTATTTCAGCATTCTTGAACACGACCTTCTGTGGATAACCTACAGTCAAGTCTGTTCCTTTGAACACCACATCTCCAGAACGCGGAGCCGGAGGAAATTTCACCGTCATCGTGGAATTGTCCGTCTCATCAATCTCGATCCTGTCCAGTTTCTCGAGAGCCTTGATTCTGGACTGCACCTGATTCGACTTTGTAGGCTTGTACCTGAACTTGTTTATGAAATCCTCAGTCTTTTCTATCATCTTCTGCTGGTTTTCATAAGCGGCAACCTGCTGCTGAAGACGCTCCTTACGAAGCTCAAGATACTGAGTATAAGGCACTTTGTAATCGTGGATATGTCCCACCATTATCTCGATTGTACGGTTGGTGATATTGTCCAGGAAGCGCCTGTCATGAGATACGAGCAAAACTGAGCCGCGATAAGACTTCAGATAATCTTCAAGCCATTCGATGGACTCGATATCCAGATGGTTGGTAGGCTCGTCGAGCAGCAGCACGTCCGGTCTGGAGAGAAGGATTTTCGCCAATTCTATACGCATATTCCAGCCCTGACTGAAAGTCTCGGTCTTTCGGCCGAAATCCTCATCCTTGAAACCGAGCCCCAACAATGTCTTCTCTGCCTGGACAGCAGGCGGTTCCGAATGCTCTATCGCCAAAGTATCATTGATCTCATTCATCCTGGAAATCAATGACATATATTCATCTGACTCGTAGTCAGTCCTTTCCGCAAGCTGACGGCCTATCTCGTCAAGCTCATTTTCGAGTGCAGTCATTGACGCAAAAGCCGTCATCGTTTCTTCAATGACGGTCTTTCCCTTGTTATGCTGCATTATCTGCGGCAGATATCCTATCTTTATATGGTTCGGAAGGTCAATGTGCCCTGATGTCGGAGTCTGTTCGCCACATATAAGTTTCATTATCGTGGACTTCCCCGCTCCGTTCTTGCCGACCAGACCGATTTTGTCATTTTCGCTTATATGAAAACTGACATTGTCCAGCAGCACATAACTTCCGTAAGCAACTGTAATACCGTTAATTGATATCATTTCAGAGATTATTATTCAGATTTTCTGACGCACGCCAATATGCTCAGTTCGTACAAGAGATAAAGCGGCGCCGCTGCAATCAGCATTGAAAACGGATCTGCAGGCGTAATTATAGCGGCGATAATGAGAATCGCCACCACAGCATGCTTTCTGTATTTGCCCAGGCTTTCCCTTGAAACTATTCCCATTCTGTTCAGCACTGCAATCAGGACAGGAAACTCGAAAACAATTCCGAATAGAAGCACCATTGACGTGAACATCGAAATGTACGAATCGAGCGTGATGGTGTTCATGACTTCGGAACTTACAGTATAGTTCTGGAAGAAGTTCAATGTAATGGGCAGTATGAGGTAATAGCCGATTACGAGTCCTGCATAAAAGAGAACAGAAGCGAATGAAAACGCCTTCCGGACTGCAGATTTCTCTGCCGGATAAAGTGCCGGAGCTACAAACATCCACACTTCATAACAAACATAAGGAAAGGATATTACAAAACCGCAGATAAACGAAACCTTGAGATGAATGAAAAACTGCGCGGAAATGTCAGTATTTATCAGTTGCATCTCAAACGGCAAGTTCAGCCAACTGTAAAGCCAGAAATCAGGTCTTGTCGGCGCGAGAATTACGTCATCGAACAGAAATCCCTTGAAGCACAGGAGAATCACACTGAAAAACACAATGCAGAGCACTGAGCGGAACAATGTTCCCCTCAGCACGTCAAGGTGATCCCAGAAACTCATTTCATCGCCACTTCCGCCCACTGTTCCAGAATTTATTACTTAGAATCAGTTTTTGACGGTTTGTCGGCATCATTGTCGATGTCGTTGATCTGTTTTTCAACGTCACTCATTCCATCCTTGAAACTTCTTACACCCTTACCCAAACCGCGCATGAGTTCAGGAATTTTCTTTCCACCGAAAAGAAGGAGAATCACCAAAGCGATGATAACTATTTCCCACGGGCCAAGTACGCCTAACGGATAAATTGTCATAACTTATTGATTTTAAGAGTAATTATCTATCATTCATTCTGGAGTTTATCATCTCCAGCATTTTTTCAGGGCAAGCTACAGGACGACCGGTTTCCTTGTTCAAGAAACCTAAAACCACCTGACCGCAAGCACACAGCACATTATCCTGATTATAGACGGCCTGCTTGATGACGAGCTTTGCCAACGGCAGCTTGTCGATGGAGGCTGTGCACCTCAGCACGTCCCCCATCTTGGCCGAATGTTTGTATTTGCATTCCACGGATACGACAGGTATCACGATTCCTTCCGCCTCGCATTGTTCTATCGGATATCCGCCTTCCCTTATCATCAGATTTCGCGCGCACTCGAAGTAACGGATATAATTTGAATGGTGAACGATTCCCATCTGGTCCGTTTCGTAGTAGCGTACAGGAAAACTGGTTTCAAAGTACATCATAACCTACATTGACTTAAGTGCCTTTAGCTGAGCCTCATAGCTTTCAATCTTCGAAAGCGAGTCAGCCTCTTTCTGGCGTTCTACAGCCACTACTTTTTCAGGAGCATGAGCCGTAAACTTCTCGTTGGAAAGCTTGCGCCTTACAGACTCGAGGAACTTTTTCTGATAGTCAAGTTCAGCTTCAAGTTTGGCGATTTCTTCCTCCACATTGACCTTGCCGGTCAGCGGAACATACATTTCCACCGTCCTGACCATCTGTGAAACGCCTTCAGATGTGTTACCGAAATCCGCAACGACTTCCGCAGAAGATGTATTGGCAAGTTTTGCGACTACAGCAAGCATTTCTGCCGGGAAATCCCCCTTGAACATCACCTGAAGCTCTTCTTTAGGTGATATGTTCTTCTGCTGTCTGATTCCTCTGATTGCATTGACAGCCTCTTCAGCAAGTTCGAAAGATGAGATAAATGCAGCATCGAATTCTCCTGCTACAGGAGTAGGCTGGAACATTATCGTCTCGCCTTCCTTGCGCTCTGCCATATCCTGCCAGAGTTCCTCCGTGATGAATGGCATCACAGGGTGAATCATCTTGAGAAGAGCCTCGAAGAAGCCTAAAGTTTCTGTATAGGTAACCTTGTCAATCGGCTGCCCGTAAGCAGGTTTGATAAGTTCCAAGTACCAGGAGCAGTAGTCGTCCCAGAATAGTTTGTATATGCTCATCAATGCATCTGAGATTCTGAACTTCGCATAATGGTCTTCAACTGTGGCAATGGTCTGGCTGAGTTTGTTCCTGAACCATTTTACAGCAATGGCACTTGACTGAGGCTGACCGATTTCTTCTGAAACAGCCCAACCCTTTACAAGTCTGTATGAGTTCCAGATTTTTCCGCAGAAATTACGTCCCTGCTCCACCTGGGATTCATCATAGAATATGTCATTGCCGGCAGAAGCGCAGAGAAGCATACCGATTCTCACTGCGTCCGCACCATATTTTGCTATCAAGTCAAGTGGATCAGGAGAATTGCCCAATGTCTTGGACATCTTCCTGCCGAGCTTGTCCCTCACGATACCGGTAAGATAAACATTGTGGAACGGCTCCGCGTTCATGAATTCGTCTCCGGCCATAATCATTCTGGCAACCCAGAAGAAAAGGATGTCCGGTCCTGTAACGAGGTCATTTGTAGGATAATAGTATGCCAAATCCTTGTTTGCGGCATGTTCCGGATGTCCGGGTTTTTCAGCATCGAACACTGAAATAGGCCAGAGCCATGAAGAGAACCATGTGTCGAGCACATCCTCGTCCTGTCTAAGCTGATCCGCCGTGATTGAAGGGTCTATCTTCTTCGCAGCCTCAAGTGCAGCTTCAGGTGTAGCCTCGACAACATACTGTCCGTCAGGCAGATAATATGCAGGAATGCGCTGTCCCCACCACAACTGACGGCTGATGCACCAGTCGCGTACAGTTTCCATCCAATGTTTGTAGGTGTTTCTGTATTTGTCCGGGATGAGCTTTACACGGCCACTCTCCACAGAGTCGAGCGCCATTTCCGCAAGATGTCCCATTTTCAGGAACCACTGGGTAGAAAGCCTCGGCTCGATAACAGCATTGGTCCTTTCTGAATAGCCTACAGGAGAGACATATTCCTCCACTTTCTCGAGGCAACCGGCTTCCTCCAGCATCTTCTGGATTTTCTTGCGGGCCACGAAACGGTCCTCTCCTACAAGAATCTGAGCCTTTTCATTGAGTTTTCCGTGATCGTCGATGATGTCGATTACAGGAAGATTGTGACGAAGGCCGATTTCATAGTCATTGACATCGTGAGCCGGAGTCACTTTCAGACAGCCGGTACCGAAGCCGATCTCGACATAAGAGTCCTCGATGACAGGTATTTCCTTGTCTATCAATGGAATGAGGACTTTCTTTCCTTTAAGCCAATGATAGCGCTCGTCGTCAGGGTTGATGCTGACCGCAGCATCCGCCATGATGGTCTCAGGACGTGTGGTTGCGACAATTATATATTTGTCCGTGCGGTTTCCGTTACCGTCAGAGATATAGTATCTGAGGTGATAGAAATGGCTCTTGGTCTCCTTGTGCACAACTTCCTCGTCGCTGACTGCGGTATGTCCTTCCGGATCCCAGTTTACCATACGCACTCCCCTGTAAATCAATCCCTTCTTGTAAAAATACACGAAAGTATTGATGACGGATTCCGTCAAATCCGGATCCATGGTGAATTTGGTACGGTCCCAGTCACAGGATGCTCCGAGTTTGCGGAGCTGACTGAGGATAATGCCGCCATGCTCTTCTTTCCATTCCCAAGCATATTTGAGGAACTCCTCTCTGGTGAGGTCTTCCTTGTTGATACCCTGAGACTTGAGCCTTGCCACAACCTTGCTTTCTGTCGCAATGGATGCGTGGTCAGTACCTGGTATCCAGCAGGCGTTCTTGCCGTCCATTCTGGCTTTTCTGACAAGCACATCATTGAGCGTATTGTTCAGAACGTGTCCCATATGAAGGATACCTGTCACGTTTGGTGGCGGAATAACTATAGTATATGGTTCTCTTTCATCTGGTTCCGAATGGAAAAATTTGTTCTTGAGCCAATAGGCATACCACTTGTCCTCTACCTGAGACGGATCGTATTTTGCCGACAATTCCATGTTTATAATTTTTCTTTTACAGTAATCGTATAATTACATTATGTTCAAAACATACAAAGTTAAGAAAAATTAGTAAATTTGTGTTAATTAGAACACTCATGATATGGAAAATAACGAAGACAACAAAATGAGCCTCGAACTCAGACCGGAAGTTGCAGCCGGAACATACTCGAATCTTGCCATCATTACGCACTCTCACAGTGAATTCATCATTGATTTCGCGAAGATGCTTCCTGGAATGCCGAAGCCGGACATCTGCAGCCGTATAATAATGACTCCGGAGCACGCGAAGAGGCTGCTGGCGGCATTGACTGACAATGTTTCAAAATACGAAAACAATTTCGGCCCCATAAGCCTGGAATCACAGCCGTCTCAGCGAGATAAAGGCAACACTTTCAATCTCGGAGATTTTCCTCCGTTCAATAACGGAGCCAAATCATAACGGACATGGATTTTTCCAGGATCAAGGCTTTTGCTTTCGACATTGACGGCGTTTTCACTGACGGTGGAATCCTTTGCGACCTGAACGGGGAACTGTTCCGCACTTTCGACGCCAAGGATTCTTTCGGCGTAAGAATGGCTGTTCTTCATAAATATCCTGTCGCCATAATAACCGGCGGCAGGTCAGGTTCCATTGTCCAAAGATTCCGCTCTTGCGGTCTAATTCCCGAAGACGTCTATCTCGGCTCCAGAGACAAGATATTGGATTTCAATCACTTCTGCTCGAAATATTCATTAGGTGCAGATGAGGTGCTGTATGTGGGTGACGACCTTCCGGACATCCCTGTCCTCAGGGCATGCGGAATAGGCGCCTGCCCGTCTGACGCCGTGGATGAAGTCAAGAGCGTTTCCGATTATGTTTCCCCTTTCCCGGGAGGACGCGGATGCGTACGTGATGTCATTCAGCAGGTATTGAAATCCAGGGGCGACTGGGTTTTCGATGTCGCCGGCTATACCGCCAAGTTTTAACCAGAGTAAACGCAATGAATTCAGGACTTTCTCTTAACGGCCACAGGCTGATTCTGTCAAGCGCTTCGCCGAGGCGCAAGGAATTGCTTGAAGGCCTGGGACTTCGTTTTACGATCAATACAGACACCTCATTTACAGAGCATTACGATAAGGACACGCCTCTCGGCGAGATTCCGGCATTGATGTCGGAAGGCAAGTCTGACGGGTTTCACAGGCCTCTTGAAGATGACGAGATCCTGATCACTTCAGACACGATGGTTTACTGCGAGGATGTGATTATGGGCAAGCCGCACAGCCGCGAAGATGCAATATCGATGCTGAAAAAACTATCCGGAAGGGTACATCATGTCACCACTGCATTGACATTGAGAAGCAACAAGCGCAAAGAGACTGTTTCTGACACGGCATACGTTCATTTCAAAGAACTGACCGACAGCGAGATAGAATACTATGTGGACAATTTCAGGCCTTTCGACAAAGCCGGCGCCTATGGTATCCAGGAATGGATCGGCTATATAGGCATTGACCGCATAGAAGGCTCGTTCTTTACCATCATGGGACTTCCGGTTCATCTTGTCTATCAAGAACTTGCCAAATTCCGGCAATAGCAGTTCCCGAAGTAGCATAAAATATCTGCAGATGGGTAAAAAACGATTTAGAAACGAGTTAAATAAAAAAGCCCTTTTTGAAGGACCTTTTTAAATCGTTGAGTAATGACGCCTCACGCGCAAAAACTCACACTAACCACATAATTAATAACACTAAAACTAATAACCAACGAGTTGTCTGTGAGAGAACCTCATCATCAACTCGATTGCAAAGTTACGACTTTATCACTTCGCTGCAAATATTTTCGTATCAATCTTTTACGATATTTTTAACCCAAATCCGCAATCTTTTGGAATACAGCCATATAAAACGTATTCAAAAAAGCAAAAAAAATTACGGCCAAAGTGAAATTCGGCCGTAAAACGTTTATATTCAGACGACTGCAATAGCAGACAGTCATTGTTATTCCACATAAAGCAGCAGCCCCTTCAGATACTCCCCTTCCGGATGATAGATATTCACAGAGTGGTCTGCCGGCTGATTGAGCCTGTCAAGAATCCTCACACTACGTCCGCACTGAGCGGCTGCGGAGAACACCGCAAGAGCAAAAGCCTCTTTGTCCACAACCTGGGAGCAGCTGAACGTAAATACAAGACCTCCTGGAGCAACCTTTGAAATAGCCGCAGCATTCAGACGCTGGTATGCTCTCAATGCATTTTTCAATGCCCCGCGATGCTTGGCGAACGCAGGAGGGTCCACTATCATCAGATCATATTTGTCTGCAGGAATGTCTCTCAGAAAATCCAGAGCGTCAGTGCAGTAACTGGTATGGCGTGACGGCTCGAAACCGCCTAAGGCCACGTTCTTGTCCACCAGTGCCATCGCCTTCGCTGAGCTGTCCACAGAATCCACATGAGATGCTCCGGCACCTAAAGCGTAGATTGAGAAACCTCCAGTATAGCAGAACAGGTTCAGCACATTACGACCTGAAGCATATCTGCCGACAAGGGCTCTGTTCTCTCTCTGGTCCAAGAAAAAACCTGTCTTCTGGCCTTCTGTCCAGTTCACTATGAACTTGTTTCCGTTTTCGATTACGACCTGCTCATCGTCACAGAAATCCGCTTTCCTGTAAAGATAACCGTCCACAAGATCGAGCCCGGCTTTGAACGGAGCGGTACCGGAACTCTTGTCATACACAGCCTTCAGGCTATCCCCGAATATGGACACCAGGGCATCAGCTATCTGCTTCTTGGCCCGGAACATGCCCACAGAATGTGCCTGCATAACGCAAACCCCGTCATACCAATCGATTATAAGTCCAGGAAGCCCGTCACCTTCTCCATGGACAAGCCGGAAACAATTTGTCTGTGCATTGTCGGCCAGTCCGACAGCCTTGCGTACTGCAAAAGCTTTCAACAGCATTGACTTCCAATAATCTTCATTGATTACAGCGCTGTCGAAACTCAAAACCCTTACGGCAATGGAACCGATCTGATAATGTCCAGCTGCAAGAAACTTTCCGTCAGAGCCATGCACACTCACCACGTCACCTTCAGCAGGTTCACCTACCACCTGTGCGATTGCCCCCGAGAACACCCAGGGATGGAATCTCCTCAATGACTCCTCTCTACCTTTTTTCAGTATTATCTTTACCATTGTCCTTATTTTTGTTTTTGTTTCTTCGCTTGTTTCTATAATAGCGCTTACGCATCCAGTATCGCCTGTTATGTTTCTTCGCCTTGCTCTCTTCCTCTTCCTTTTTCTCTTTTTTCGTCTCAGCCTCTTTCTTCTTCTCCGACTTATGTTCCTCATTGTAAGCAAGTTGAGCCGGCGGAATCATTTCTTCCGGAGTCAGCGGATGCTTTTCCGACTTGAGCAGCGCCTTGTACATCTCCCGGCACACCCAAGCGTCAGTAGCCGCATAAAGCATCTGAGCCTCAGAAAGCACCTCCGCTTCCCAATTGGAGAGCTGCTGAGTCTTGGATATCCTCACGCCGAGAATAATCGCGGACATTTTCTTGACACTCTTGTCCCGAATTCCGTATTCCCATACGATTTTCTGCAGGTCCACAAAGCCACGGGCCTCGAACTCAGTGTATTTCTGAAGGCCTCGCACATCATCATGAACCGCGGCGCCCACTTTGATTATCTTCTCGTCAGACAATATCCGGCAAAGACGTTTTTCCATTCCGATATGCTTGATTCTGAACAGAAACGCCTCCTTAGGTCCAGAAAGCTGCAGAAGAGCCACACCGCCCTTCGGCTGAAATGACGTGAAACAAGGCCTTGACTCCGTATCGAAGCCAATGACCTTCTGCCGCCTCAAATATGCTACCGCCCTGTCAAACTCATCTCCCGGCTTGTCTATGACAGTGATCTTCCCGTCAAAAGCAGCCAACTTCAGTTTGTCTATTTCTTCCGGTTGAATACTAATTTGAAACATATTGACTATAAATATTTCCGGCATACCTTCTCAAGTAAGCCTTCTGACTGTCCGACAAAAATCCTCCTGGCGCTTCAATGAGAAGAAACGTCTCATTATCTGAATTATCCGCCCTATCGTACTTGAAGGAATCAGTAAAACCGCCGTTTTCATCATAATCAGACGACGACAATCCTGAAACAGGCACTGTACAATAGATATTCACGATAGGATACGCCACCCTGTGAGTAAAATAATTCTCTTTTCTCAAATAGCGCTCGCAATGCGCCGTCACTGCATGCTTCGGATCAATGAACTCAAACCCGTCAGACAACAATGACTTGTAAACTTCGATGCCGTCGGTACCATTGTCGAGCATAATGCCCAATTCCGCATTCAGACTGTCAGCATCCAGAGACATATCATCCACAATCGCAGCATCTATCTTTTCAGTCATCTCAGTAGCCTTGCATTTGTCCAGGAAAGACAATATCCTTTCTTTCAATGTTCCTGAGTGATCCGGACAGACAGTCACATGTTTCATTGACGGATAATCATCAGACAAATCCGAGCAGACCGCAGAATAGACTCCTGCGCCCAGAATGTCTTCACTTGTCCATACCATGACACTGGACTTGTCCCCATGGCGGGAAACAGCATAATCAAACATGGAATGACAGACAGAAACCACATTGACCTGAGGCCTTGCCTTCTTCACGATGGACATTATGTCCCTGTAACCGTAAGCGGACGAATATGGTGAAGCCAGTATCACGATCTTGGAGGACTGCTTTCTTGTCAATGAATTCTTGTCGAACTGCCCCACGGCGCAAGTAGTGTCCAATGCGCTCAGGAAATTCTTGAAATTCAATTCCTTAAGATAATTCTCATTACCTTTGGCGACATATCCTTCATAGGGTGCATTCGCAGAATCGCATATCAGGTCAAGCGTCTCGCCCGCAAAATCAGGAAGTCCGTCCGGGACGCTTCTTCCGTCCACATTGTCGAAATAATCGCAACAGGACAATGCTTCCGTCATAATCAATGCCTCCTGAGCCGGTCCGATTACTGATATGGAGCCGTACACTCCATCCAAACATCCTGACTTCACCTGGCAATATACTGCCGATGTCGTGTCTGAAATTGCCTCCTTTACAAAAGGTATAGACAAAGGGTCACCGACCTCACGGTTTGTACAAGAAACCGCGAAGGCCGGTGACAGTAATGATAGTAATACTAATAACTTCCTCACAATCAATTTTTTAGAAGAACAATAGCTCTCGATATTTTGGTAATGGCCAGAGTTCGTCATCTACAAGCATCTCGAGATGGTCAGCGTTGTAACGTACCTTGTCCATTTCATTCTTGACTTCTGTCGAGTACAAATATGCCCTTTCAGCCATATCTTCCACCTTGTTCGCCTTCTTGCGGGCTTCCACAAGCGCTTCCACATCAGCGGAGATATTGTTCACGAAACCGGAAATCTTCTTGTAGGTATCCATGTCCGCCTTGCAGAGGGACTTGAATTCTTCACCGAACACATCCTTGCATCCCTGGATGCTCTTCACCAGAATATTCTGGTAACTTACAGCAGCAGGAACCACGTGATTCAGGCAGACGTCACCGATAAGTCTGGCTTCAATCTGGAGCTTCTTCACATAAGTCTCATTCATAACCTCGTAACGTGCCTGTGATTCCACCGGTGACAGAACTCCCAGTTTATCAAACATTTCCACCGAATCCTTCTCAAGGAATACTTTAAATGCCTCAGGAACATTGCGCACAGCTCTCAATCCCCTCTTGGCAGCCTCCTCTTCCCATTCCTTGCTGTAACCGTTTCCTTCAAACATCACATTCCTGGACTCGGCAATGAACTTTCTCACCACTGTAAGCACTGCACTCTGGCGATTCTCACCATTGGCTTCAAGCTCATCTACTTCCTTGCGGAAATCATTAAGACTCTCAGCCACAATCGAGTTCAGCACATATGTGGCGCCTGCCGCATTGGCAGAAGATCCTACAGCACGGAATTCGAAACGGTTACCTGTAAAGGCAAATGGAGATGTCCTGTTCCTGTCGGTATTGTCCTGAACGATTTCAGGAATGGAGCTTACCATCTGGATGGAAGCCTTGCTGGCCTCTGCATCAGCGAAATCCTTCATGTTCAGGATATTGTCGAAAATCTTTGACAATGTAGAGCCTGAGAAGATGGACATTACAGCAGGAGGCGCCTCGTGACCTCCAAGTCTATATGAGTTGTTCAATGAACATACGGATGTCATCAGCAGGTAGTCGTGGCGATATACGGCACGAACTACTGAAGCATAGAATGCAAGGAACTGGAGATTCTTGGTCGGAGTCTTGCCTGGAGACAGGAGATTCACGCCGGTGTCCGTCTGCATTGACCAGTTGCAATGTTTTCCGCTTCCGTTGATGCCGTCGAAAGGTTTTTCGTGGAAAATCACTTTAAGATGATGTTTCTCAGCCACTTTCGGCATAAGTATCATCAACAGCATATTCTGGTCAATGGCTTTCGTCGCCTCACAGAATACAGGGGCACACTCGAACTGGTTTGGAGCCACCTCATTGTGTCTTGTCTGAAGCTGGATTCCGAGTTTGTATGCCTCAGTCTCAAAATCTTTCATGAATGCTTCCACGCGGCTAGGAATAGCTCCGAAATAGTGGTCGGACAACTGCTGGTCTTTGGCTGATGTGTGACCGATTACTGTCCTGTCGCAAAGCTTGAGGTCAGGGCGCGCATTGTACAGTGATTCATCGACAAGGAAGTACTCCTGCTCAAGTCCCACATTGACAGAGACTGCCTTTACGGACTTGTCGAAAAGATTCACCACTGACGTTGCAGCGTTGCTGAGCGCCTGGATTGAGCGCAAATTCGGCACTTTCATGTCAAGAGCCTCGCCTGTGTACGACACGAATACGGACGGGATACAGAGTGTCTCGTCCAAGATGAATACCGGAGAGTTAGGGTCCCATGCGGAATAACCTCTGGCTTCAAATGTGTTACGCAGTCCTCCATTCGGAAAACTGGATGCATCAGGCTCCTGCTGGACGAGCGCGCTTCCGCTGAATCTCTCGAATGCCTGGCCGTCTTTCACAGTAACGAAAGACTCGTGCTTTTCTGCAGTAGTACCGGTAAGCGGCTGGAAAAGATGGGTGTAATGCGTAGCACCCTTCTCGGTAGCCCAGGTCTTCATGGCTGATGCGATTTCATTGGCTACAGCCCTGTCGATCTTCTTGCCGAACTTTACAGCAGCAATGACAGCATCGTAAGCAGTCTGAGACATGTATTTCCTCATTTTAGCGAGGTCAAACACGTTTTCTCCGAAGTAAGCCGATACCGGCCTCTTCTCAACGAAGAATCGCTCCGCAGCATGTGCGGATGCTTCGTCCAATGCTCTTTGTCTGAAAGTTGACATAATGTTGTTGATTTTGTTAAGTACGTCCACAAAGGTAAAAAAAATCACTATCTTTGCATCACTATATAGGATATATTTTTTAACTAAAACGGTAATAGTTAAATTAAAACGTAACAAAATGACAAAAATCTCCCGCAAGTCTGAACTGATGCCTGCATCGGCCATCAGAAAACTGGTTCCATTCGCGGATGCCGCAAAATCTTCAGGTATAAAAGTCTATCATCTCAATGTCGGCCAGCCGGATATCAAATCCCCTGAGTGCGCATTGGAAGCAGTACGCCAGAACACATTGGACCACGTATCCTACTCAAATTCGGCAGGTCTGATAGAGCTGCGCAAAGGACTGGTAGAAAAGTACTACAAGAAAATCGGAATCGACATTGAAGTTCCTGAGCTCATCGTCACAGTGGCGGGAAGCGAAGGCGTGAACCTGTCCCTTCAGATTACTTGCGACGAGGGTGACGAAGTCATTGTGCTGGAACCGTTCTACACGAACTACAACACGTTCGCTTTCATGAACGGCATCACGCTGAAGGCTGTGCCGACAGACATCCGCAACGGATTCAAAGTCCCGGAAATGTCTGAGTTCGAGAAACTTATCACTCCGCGCACCAAGGCTATCCTCATCAGCAATCCCGGAAATCCTACAGGCACGCTATACACCAAGGAAAACATGCTTGCGCTCGGCGAGGTTGCCAAAAAGCACGATCTCTTCCTGATTTCCGACGAGGTTTACAGAGAGTTCTGCTATACTGACGAGCCGCATTTCTCGGCAATGAACATCCCCGGACTTGAGCAGAACGTCATTCTGGTCGATTCCGTCTCCAAGAGGTACAATCTGTGCGGCTGCCGTATCGGCTGCATCATCTCACACAACAAGGACGTGATGACCGCGGCGATGAAATATGCCCAGGCACGTCTCTGTCCTCCGATCTACGGCCAGCTTGCCGCTATCGGAGCGCTGGACACCCCTCAGTCTTATTTTGAAGCCGTAAAGGAAGAATATATCAGAAGGCGCGACTACATGCTCAGCAGGCTCAATGCAATGCCGGGAGTGTTCTCCCCTGTCCCGATGGGTGCATTCTATACCATTGCCGAAATTCCAGTGGACAATGCAGAGAGCTTCGCAAAGTGGATGCTTACAGAATTCAGATATGAGGGACAGACCACGATGGTAACCCCTGCAGCTTCATTCTACAAGACACCTGGAGTCGGACAGAATCATATCCGCATTGCCTATGTCCTGGAAGTCCCGGAACTGGAAAAAGCCCTGGACGTCCTCGAGAGAGGTCTCGCGTCTTATCCCGGCAGGACAATTTAAAATAGTTGGAAATGAATCTGAAAAGGACACTTTCAGCGGCAGTGCTCGCATTTGCACTTACGATGATGCCGGCTTTCGTGGCATGTTCGCCGGATGACAATAAAACCGACATTGAAACTCCGGACAAACCGGACAAACCTGAGAATCCAGACCCGGAGCCAGAGCCGGAACCGAATCCTAATCCAGAACCTGGTCCTAACCCGGAGCCGTCAGTTACCACAGGTGCAAAATGGTTCGAGCTTCCTGCCGTCAATGCCAAGAAAGAAGGCACAAAATACCTTGTTGATGCAGAAAACAGCGACTTGTATTATGCATATCATCTCTGCAACGGCCCGGAAAAATATGCTCACAACGGGAAAAGAGCGAGAAACTACACCGTATGCTTCAGCAAAAGCCATCATTGCCCGGTATGGGTGGCTGCAATCAGGCACAACAGTCTGCATCCGATGGGACAGGCAGACAGAACCAACGCCTACGGAAAAGATCCGGACATTCCTTCGGCTATCCAGTATAATTCAAAAGCAACTGGAGGAGGATGTAACAAGGGCCATATGCTCGGTTCCAACGAAAGGACATCTTCTACGAATACCAACCGTCAGGTCTTCTACTATTCGAATATCGCACCTCAAGACCAAGACGGATTCAACACCGGAGGTGCACCTTGGAACACACTCGAAGGATATGTTGACGGAATCGTCCCACAGGACAGTCTCTATATGGTAATCGGCTGTTATTTCGACGATTACACCGACGTTTACGGCAAGACACAAAAGGCAAAGACTATTCAGTTCGGAGGCCGTTCAGATGTCAGCATGCCGACAATGTTCTATTATGCCCTTCTCCGCACAAAAAAGGGCAACACCGGCAAATCAGTAACACAGTGCTCTGCTGACGAACTTAAATGTGTCGCATATGTGCTCCGTCATGAGACCGCCGCAAAGCAGAAAGGAAAGAACTACAAGCTCAACGCCAAGGACCTGATGTCGATTTCAGACCTTGAGAAACTCACAGGATTCAAGTACTTCGTCAATGTACCGAATGCGCCGAAAAGCACATTCAACGCATCCGACTGGGGATTTTAGCGATTTGAAAAACGGGAAAGCCGTCAAAGCGGAATATTGACACCCATCTGAAGAGCGAACAGCGTGTCATACCAGGTGGTGAATGACTTTACGAGAACATTTCCGCTGCGGGACTTCCAGGAATAAGGCACGACTGACATTCTCGGCTCGATGAAAAGTCCGAAATGAGAGGCCAGATTGAACTGGAACTGAATACCGGCAGAAAGACCGAGATACAGGCGACGGATAGCATATCCGTCGTCTGTTTTCCATATAAGTCCGGCTTCAGGACCGAGAAGCAACGGCATTGAAAATATCTGACGGCTGTTTTTGCGCCAATAAAGCGTCTCGAACATAAGTTCTCCCCTGACACCGCCATAATAACAGTTCATCTGCCTTCCATCATTGAACTTCTTCCATACATCACGACCGTAAAACCCTGACAGTCTGACAGAAAGCGGTCCGTTCAGCAGTTTGGCATATGAAAGGGCTGCACTCTCCCGCGCTGACGGGAAGTAGCCTACCGTCTCTCCGACAATGTCCGCGAGCTGGAGCTGGACACCTCCAGAGAAAGAAATCGACGCATCGCGGACAAACCAGGCCCCGAAACCTTCGCGCCCTGCGGCATTGACCCTGTTGAAATAAGCGAGCAGGCCGAAATTGAAGCCATAACCGATATGGCATCTGTCCGGAGAATACAGGCAATCCGTACCGTCGTTGCCGAGCATAAATGAAGGAGTGAAGAAGATATCCATCTCACGTGCGATTCTTGCACGCAGGTCAATGCCCATATTCACCTGAACTGCAGCAGAATACTTCCCGGACGTGCGTACAAGCGAAACTTCCGCCCCCTCTACTGTGGAGACATTGAATATTCTTGAAGGCGAATAGCCGTAGAAATATGAAGTAAAATCGAAACTGTGTGAAATGCCGGCTCCTACACGCCAGACACGGACGCCATCCACATTGCGCCGGAACTCAGACACCGTTCCGCCTACGCTTACCGCATTCAGCGGATCAAACATCTTACCGACTGAAACTGAGACTGACGGTCCCTGAGAATAACTTGACACGGAATTGCGGAACAGGCCCACAGCACCCATTCCCGCACGCAGAAAGGTATTGTCCAGGAATTTTTCCGAGACAAACGCCTCATTCCGAGGGCGATAGCGTTTCTGCATACTGTATTCCAATGCATTGAAACTCGTGGTATCCACCTCCTGAGCCTGAATACCCAGAGGCAGAAACACAAGCGACAACGCTGCCGAAACCAATTTACTCCCCATTCTCATATCTGTCACGTGCACTTTTCATTATAGTTTCTACAATATCCCCATCTCCGGCGGCTATGTCAATGAACGCCGGATCCTTATGGAAACAGGACAGGAGGTAATCTTCCGACGCCATATCATCCATAAAATCTTGAGTCCTGGCTCCCTTGCGGCCATAAATCACGGCCTTGAGATAATCAGTCAGAGCAGACTGCTCAGGCAAAGCGGCCACTGCTTCCTCCGCGAGAGCATCATAGGTCTTGGTATTCATGGCAAGACAGAGCACCACCTTGTTGAGCGGAGAACTTTCTGAAACAGTCTCGAAGACTTCACGGGCACGGCTTCGCTGCTGCGGAGTATTGCCACCCTTGTAATACCCTCCGAGACAGAGAGCAAAAGCCCTTACCAGACGGTTCCTGTCATTGTCCGGAAGAATATTCGTGAGCTGACCTGCCTTACGGAAGTTATTGGACATCACGTACATGATCATCTGATTGGCGACCACGGCCTCCGGGTTCACTATCTCATATCCGTTCCCGTCCATCCTCATCAGACGGTAATCCACAGAAGGAGTCTGAAGGTCAATGAAGCCCTTGAGCAATGTAGTGTCAGTCACGCCTCTGGCGATGTAAGAGGCTGCAAGTGAATTCGCTGCGAGTATCCAAGGCCTTCCGTTCGCCTCTATGGACTCATCATAAGCCCTCTTGTATAACTTCTCCAGTTCATCCTTGTCATTGACCATCTGAAACAGATGCCAGTATTCATAAAGCGCGAATTTCTTTTTCCCGCGCCTGTAATCTTCATCGGAACGGTAACGTTCCATAATTTCCGCCGGCGTCAGTTCCCTGAAAATCTCATATCCGTACTGATACCTGACAGAACGCAGACGCGGAAGGTAATTCACTATCAATGAGCGGTAATATGGCAATGCCCGTATCTTTCCCCATTGACGGTCAGGAGTCCCCGGATTGGCCGAGACAATATCCCTTATGGCCTTGGCCTGGACCATAAGCGAATCAGCCTCAAGCAGTTCAGCGACAGCAGTCCAAGGGGCAACAGATGCTGAAGTAGTCATGTACACCCTGTCCCTGACGGCTTTAGGCAGTACCGAAACTATCTGATTCAGAGCGTATTCCATACGCTTTTTCGCAAGGTTCACATTTCCGGCATAAGGTCCGTCCGGTGAAGCTGTACCGGTAATATGGAACTCCTTCAGCTGCGAGCCCTCGCCATGTATAATGTCCAGCAGGACAGTCTTGATGGAATCTATCTGCCGCCACCCCACCTCGTCATCAGCCGAAAGCTGCGCTTTTCCGACCATAAAGGTCAATGACATGTTCCCGGCAGTATTGCGTTTTTCTCTTCTTGCCCGCTCACGATATTGCTCAGGATCAAGCATATACGGATCCATAGAATACTCCAGAAAACGGAGCGGACGTCTAAGTCTCGAGGAAGCGAGGAAATAATCCTTCCTTAAATACGGAAGATTGTAGTCCTCGAGCTGGATGATGCCCTTCACCTGATAGTTCTTCGACGGGTCCTCCAGATAAATAGTATCTGCCCAATTGACGATTTGAGCGGATGCAGTGAGCGTATCCGGTGATATCCAACGATTTAGAGGATCGAGTGCAGGATTGTAGTTCATACGCCTCAGCTGAGTGAGACGATATTCCCCGCCGTCCATCACGGTAGGTTTCAGATAGCGGAGAGTGTCCTTGGTCACACCGTCCAACAGGACCGGCTGGACAATCATCCTCGCATTGCTCTTGCCACTGTTCTCAGGAAGCGCGATCGTGCTCCTCGCCTTGAGCCAGTTTCCTTCTATATCTCCCTGAGGGTCAAGCACTCCCACCTGATCACGTACCGCAGTGACTGTACTGGTACGGATATAGTTGCCCATCTCGATCTTGACATTGATCTCAAGCCGGAAATTGACTTTCTCCAAGACCGCAGGCTTCATGTCAGCCTTGAAAATCAGCGCGCCAGTCTCCGGAATGGAGATTTCAAAATAGCCGTTGTCATCCGGAAAGGCCTGTGAATCAGGGGTCACGAAAGTGTTTTCATCCCCGTCCATCTGCTTTTTCACATCTTCAGCCTGAGCAACTGTATTGAAGCCGTAAATATTTACGGACACTTGTTTGAGGTCAATCGGCTTGCCGCTGGTCTTGTCGAGTATATGCCCTGTTACACGCTTCATCTCCTGCGCCCCGAGAGGAAGCACGAAAAACAGAAGCGTAAGCAAAAGGAATATTTTCAGATACCTCTTCATTACCGGCTATTTCATTATATATATGAATGTAACGCCGAGATTCATCGGCATAAGCTTATAACCTCGTGAGTTGTGCGCCTCTCCATCCAGGTCGCCGAAACTGTCATAACGGCCCGAACGCCTCTGACTGAATGCGACCACGCCTACGCCCCCGGAGAATTCCACGCCCCAGCGCCTGCCCAGCGGCAACACATACCCTCCTGTAATACCGATTCCGCCTGCAATACCTTTGTAGCTGCGCTCGCCCATCGCCATGTCATAGGACGAGAACAATGCCGCGATGCCCACATACTCCCGGACCAGAGGCCTGCCATTGAACCACCAGCGGAACTGCGGCTGAGCCGCAATCAGTTTCGAGTCAATGCCATAAGGCTTGCTGTGTCCGAAAATGGATACGGACAGTGAGCTGTGCTCACCCGTCACCATCTCCAGACCTATATCAGGAGTCAGCAATACGTCATTCAGCGCATTGGAGCGCAGGGCAACCTGCTGAGCACCGGCAAGCTGCTCAAAGCCCAAAAGGACTCCGAGCAGCACAGCAGATGCCATCAGATATTTTTTCAACAGTCTCAAAATCAGATTTCTCCGCCAGGTGTAGGATTTGTACCCGGTATCCATTCTTTCAGCCCTGTTTCCACGATTGTGATTTCCTGAGGGCTGTTGATGGTGACTGTAAAATAGTAGATGTAACCGGCGTCATACTTGGTACGGCCGTCCGTGCTTCCGAGAGGAAGAGCGACCGTGCTCTTGTTCGCGCCGTCAACAGTAAGCGTAATGGCTGCGGTATAATTTCTCGCAGGCATTGCCAAAATCGTACAGAGTTCCGATTCGGTTGCAGTCGGTGCCACATCCAAGTCCGTGAATCCGATACTGCCGCCGTCTTCGCTTCCGGTAAGCAGGCCTGACTGCTCTCCCTTGCTGTCAGCAATGCAGAGTGTAGCCGTGCTGGAAGTGTTGGTAATCTGCATTCCGGTAACTTTGACATCATAATTTTCGATATCATTGTCCTTGCCTACGATGCGGAATACGAGCGCCGTCAGAAGGTGGCTATACTGAAGTTTCGGATAATACTGGGAATCCACGCCGTCGAGTTTCACGGCACGGCAATAGGCAGCATTGAAACCGGTCGTCCCATTGTAATCCTGAGCTACTGCACTTGCCCAGAGGATGTCGGTGTTTCCGAGATTGTAAGTAATCTTGTAAGCACCGTCAGCGACTGAAGCGGTCTGGCCTTCCGTATTCTTGTACGGATAGTAGCTGTAGAATGAATACGCGTACTTGTTGCCGAAAGGATAGTAAATCTTCGGAGAGAAGACCACAGCACCAGTGGATGTAGTCGTAACTCCAAGATTGTCAATGAGTATGGACCCTTCGAGGTCAGTACTCCAAGTAACAGGAGTGGCATCGCTCTGCTTTTCGGCGACACCGACAATGCCCACGTCAAGGCTGTTCATCACACTTCCCGTGACGAGGCCTTCCTGTATGGCCTTGGTAGTGGCTTCTATATTGGAAGCTGAACCGAAAAGTACCGGGACTCGCAGACTTTCGTCGTGTATCCAGGCATTTTCATCTTCCCTTGCAGAATCCTTATTGCATCCTGCAAGAGAAGCCACAGCCAAAGCTAATATGCAAATGTATTTCTTCATTTTTCAGAAGTCATTGACAATAAACAAATTACATCAAATCCGGGTCAAGAACAGTAGAACCGCCCTCTTTCCAGTCCTCAAGTTCAGCGGTAATCTTTACTTCCTCAAGACCGTAGATGACGATCTTCACCTTATATGAATAACCGGCCTCGAATTTGGTCGCACCTTCCGGAGCACCTTCAATCTTGGCAATGTCGAGAGTCCATTCCTGAGGAGCGATTTCTGTAGTCACGCCATCCTGACGAGTAGAGACATAAAGCTTGTAGGTAGCCTCTCCAGGGATAACCATAAGGCTTTCTCCAATAGCTTTGTAGTTCGTCTTGCCTTCTACATATGCTTCAGGTTTAACTTCCGTAAGAGCCTGAACACCATTGTCCACCTTCTCCATAAGAGCAAGTTCCGCTGTCTCATCAGCAACATCCACAAGGCCTCTGTTCTGTCCTACGACTTCGAGACTTCCCTTGTATTTGGAAGCAATCTTCACGTCAGTCACATAGATATTGCTTCCTGCCTCGGAACCTGCCACGATTTCGAAAGTGAATCTTGTAAGTTGGTGTTTGAACAGAAGGTTCGGCTGAACGCCACGCCTTGCGGCAAACGCACTGTAGGCTTTGTCAGCATTGACCTCGTCAGTCTTTCCTGCTGCGTCGATATCGGTCTGCTGGTCAGCCTTTGCAAGCATAAGGTCCTGGGAACCTTTGAGTTCGAATGGAACTGACACTGATGTTGCGGTCTTTACAGGCTCTCCTGTAGCGGCATCGTCAATGTGGTATCCGTAGAAATCATAGTATTTGCCTGTAACATAGTAGAATGGCTCGTTCTGAGCGGCATTGTTATGCACTTCGATAGCGCCTTTGTTGCCGTCAGCCGGTGCTGTTGCTGAGACATTGTCAATGAAAGCCTCGCCTGTGAAGTCAGTGACTGTCCTGTCATAACCGTAGATCTTGAGTTCCTGACCGCTCCACGCCTTGTCAACTGCGCCTACAGATTTCACCTGTACTCCTGTTGATGGGGAAACAGCAGAGAAAAGTACCGGAACCGGTGTTCCGTCCTCGAGAGGATCAGTAATTTCAGGAACATTGGTCTGTCCGTTTTTGGTGCAAGCTGCCAACGCTACGAAGGCAACAGCTGCGAGTAAATGATACTTTTTCATAATCATTTGGGTTTAAAATAGTTATGTTGTTTATTTAATTTTGTCTTCTTCGTCAAGGATTATACTTCCTCCAGTCCCCCACGGCTCCACTTCCACATTCGGACGCACATCCATCATTCCGTATATTGCCAGTCTCACTACATATTGTCTCCCTGCTTGAAAGCCGGACGAGGTGCGTATGGTAAAGGATGATGTCGTCTTGTATGACTGACCTTTAGCCTCTCTCATCTCTATCTTTACTTCATATTCCGTGTCAGGTGCAGCAAGGAGCGAACCTCCTACCTGGACGTGAGGCCTTTCATACAGCACATCCGTGAAATCTCCGTTGTAATCCGTATGATAAGTGTCCTGTTTCAATGCGCTGCCGTCTGCCTCCGCCAGATAGAGCGGGCTGCGGCCGGAAGAGAAATTCACTCCGAGTTCCGACTCTTTCCTGCTCACTACCGTAAATATTCCCCGCGTTTTGGAACTGACTTCTACGGAATTGACCATCACCGTGTTGGCTCCGTCTGACGCCGGATAAAGTTCAAAACGGAGACGGGTGAGATGGTGCGTGAATTCAAGTTTCGGATTTATGTTTCTCCTCGCCGTATATGAACTGAATGCATATTTGCGCACCAGTGCCTTCTCGGTTTCAGAGAGCAGTGTGCCTTTGAATACAGTTTCGCTGAGAGGAGCTTTTCCTGTCATCAGGTCAATGCTGCCGTCGATCGTGACCGGAAACGAGATCTTGTCCCTGCCCCTGCTTATGGAAGACTGCGGAATATCCAGATTGTCAATGTAATAGGCATAGAAATCATATATCTCCCTGCCTGTAGGGTAATAGGCCTCCTTCTCCGAATCCACCCATGAGAGATAGCCGTCGGAGCCATCATAATAGGCTTTGCGGCCGGAACGCCAGCCGGCATTGTCCAGAGACGCATCCACAAGACATCCGTTCCCTGATGAAGCTGCTGTGGTGGAGAATGAGGATCCGTCCTGATTGAACGCATAGACATAGACATTGACATCAGCCCATTTCTTGCCGTCAATGCCGTCAACGGCTCCGCTGCCCTTGCTGTAGGACACACCTGAGCCGCCGACTCCGACAAGAACCGGAACCGGCTCTCCTCCTCCGAAGTCGTCGTAATCGCCGTCCCTCACTCCCTGCCAAGAATTCTGGCAAGCAGTGAGTATCAATGCGATAAGCGATATGCGTAACAGTTTATCCAATTATTATATACTAGATGTGTCTTATATTTCTACATCTATCACTCCGCTGTCGAACCAGGCTTCCACGCCGTCTCCCCCGCCTTCACTGCTGAAATTTTCAGCCCCGATCCGCAACTCATCCCCAATCTCCAGTCGCGCCTCCCGTTTTGCTATGCGTCTTCCGTCCGAACCAGGCACTGACGTCATCAGAGAAGCGGATACTATTTTGTCTCCTATGTTAATTGCCGGGTAAAGTATCCTTGTCTCGTCTCCTCTTGCCGCTGTAACGATCAGCCTCAATATACCCGGGCCGGTGCGCAGACTGCTGTTTTCCGACGGAAGCAGCCCCGGAACGGCCACAGTGCCCTCGCAGCCATATTCCGAACGGGACATTGAGAATATGACTCTTGCGATATCTTTCTCTGAAACTTCTCCTGTAAGAAGTGCAAACGATGCCGGGACTCCTGAAAGTTCGGCTGTGACCGAGATGATTCTGACGTCTTCTTCAGGGGCAATCTTGACTGCCACAGTGATTTTCTGCTGCATCGGCTGCATCGTGAGACGATAGACATTCTCTCTCGTGTCTGAAACCACTCCTTTCAGCGATGCTGTCCAGACAGGCCCCGGTGTACGGATAAAGCGGTAAGCCGAATTGAAATCCACTTTCGAGCCGCCGCGGAAGTCCTCCAGTTCCTCTGCCGGAAGGTCATTGACAGTAGCGGTGAAATCTCTCACCGAAAGGGTTTTGTCCTTCATGAAGCGCTGCGGTCCCGAAAGACTGTAGTCGGTTCTGTCACAATAATATGCCAACATCACATAGTTACCATACACGGCATATTCCTTATGCACTCCGGTAGTATCTTCATCTGTAAGGAAGAACGCTCCGGCAGCATCGGTCGAGTATGAATACCTGATATTGTCGGAGATCTTGTTCATCGCAATATAAACTGAGTCCGGACGCGACGTGTTCTCTTTTTCGCCCCAATCCACAGAAAAGGCAATCGCAGTCTCATCCGAAGTATCGTCTGCGGTCTTCAAGTCGAGCTGGACGCAGGACAATGCAAAAGCACCGATAAGGGTCAGCGGAACAATTACTTTCATTGTGCTACCTCCTTGTTCTCGTCATCAGCCTTTAGATGCTGCTGTTCAGCGACTTCACGCTTCTGTTTTTTGACTTCCGCTTTCTGATGCTTCAGTTCTTTCTTTTGCTGTTTCAGTTCGGCCTTTTTCTCTGCAGCCAGACGCTTGGCATCCTCAGCTTCCTGCTTGAGAATCAGTTTATGACTATCTACTTTCTTATATTTCTCCTTGATGGACAATGTCCTGAACACCAGACACGCCTTGATTTCAGATACGACAGGGAAAGGACACACGTGCCATCCTTTGGAATGTTCCGGTGCTTCCACAAAGTCAGTACTGCTGCGGTTCATTGAATATCCTGTATAGGACGTCACGCCGATTCCTGCAGCAGCCCCGAGTTCAAAGTCTATCGCAAAATGCCTGTATGTATATAAAGGAAAGTCATATCCGAAAAGGGCTCCGACACTGAAAAGCGGTCCTTGAATGCCGTATTTTCCCGGTTTTATGGAATATGTGCCGCCACTGACATAGCCGCCGATGAAGTACGCGCGCTCTTTAACAGGATCTTTCGAACCTTCTTTCGGCTTCATTCTGAACCACTTGCGGAATTCCGGCCGTACCTCAAACATATTGAATACATGAGATGGAGGGACTCTGTGCCACGTGTTCCAGTTATATTTTGCTGTAAGTCCGAGAGTCCATCTGTTATAGGGTGAAGACGAAATGTCGAACTCAGCATTGACATTGGGAACTGTACAGAGAAGTTCGAGGGCATTGACCCGGAAAGACCATCGGTCGATTCCTAAAATCTTGTCGGAATTGGACTTGGGGCGCATGGCAGTTACATTTACGCCAGCACTTACAGACTCATTGGACTGAGCCTGAAGAGCATGAGTTGTAAATAGCGCAGTCATGACGACCGCTGTGTATAGCCCTGCCTTTTTCACCAACGGATTTGGTTGCGTATTAAATCAAACGTCTCCTTAGACATACCTTGCTAACGAAAGTTTAATTCTTTCACGTTACTTAATTACCGCAAATTCGCCCAAAGTTAAAAAAATTCTGCTTTGTTTCCGCACTTTTTCAGCGTAAAGTAGAATTTTTCAAATATGCCTTCCCGTCGGCATCCAGCTCAATGCTGTTCAGAAGTGGCAGTTTGTTATCGTCGATGAGCTTGAGGATTAGTTCTCCGAAGAGCGTGTTCTGCCAGGCAAACCACTCACGAGTGAAGTCATATTGGTCATCCTTATAGAATGATTCGTGAATGAATCCGGTGCCGGCATCGGTATTCATCAGCATCAGAATGCAATCCAAAAGTTCATCGTCATCGGTGGAGGTGAATGCGCGCATCATTATGCTCATCGGCCAGATATTCTCAAAACCGATATGCGGTCCGCTGATGCCTTCGCCTGCCGTGCCCTTATAGAAATACGGATTGCTGTCACTCCATACGAAACGCCTGGTATTGAGATATATAGGATCATTGGCCATGGACGGATCGAGGTATGCAAGCGACAGGAGGCTTGGAGCATTGGCATCATCCATCAGGAAATGGTTTCCGTAGCCGTCCACTTCGAATGCATAGATGTTTCCGAACTCAGGATGATATACGACTGCTTCCTTCTTGAGTGCTGCAGCCACTTCATCTGCGATCGCACGGCATTCCTTTGCCATTTTCTTGTCCTTGTTCACCTTTTCGAAGATCTCGGCTGCTTTTCTGAGTGAAGAAACCGCGAAGAAATTGGACGGCACGAGGTATTCAAATGTCGTGGCATCGTCTGACGGACGGAATGCTGAGGCGATCAGGCCGCACGGTTTCACCGGATTTCCATGCCCCCGGTAGCATTTGGTATCGAGCTGACGGTCTGTCACACGCAGGAATATGTAGGAGCCAGGTCCGTCTTTGCGCTGCTGTTCTCTCATCACCTCGAGGACACGTTTCATTCCTTTTATCCATTTGTCGCCGAATACTGACGTATCTCCGGTGACTTTCCAGTACTCGTAAGCAAGTCGAATAGGATAACATTGAGAGTCGATTTCCCACTTTCTCTCATAGACATTCGGATCTTTTGGCGAGCCTGTATCGTCAGTCGTCCAGCCTTCTCCTGTCGGGCCGTCATTGAATGCATTTGCATAAGGGTCAATGCCGAGGGACAGGAACTGCCTGTTTATGACTCCGGCTAACATTGCCCGAAGATGCTCATCTTCAGACGCATAACGGACGTACGGCCAGACCTGTGCTCCGGAATCCCGTAGCCACATCGCATGAATATCGCCTGTATAGACGAAAGTGTCAGGGTTGCCGTCACTGTCCTCGCGGAAGTGCACGGTAGTGTCAAGCGTATTAGGGAAACAGTTGCGGAACATCCACGCGAGTTTCGGATTCGTAAGCTGCGCCGTGACATTGTCTATCACGCTTTCTATTTTCTCTGAGGTGAACAGCCGCTCCCCTTCTGCAGGTCGCCTGGATTGGAAGTTCTGTGCTGAAACAGCCACTGAGGCCGTCAGGGTGAAAAGAAGTACTGTCAATCTTGCTTTATTCATAACATTGAAAATTATATTTTCCGTCGGCAAAGATAATATATTTGTTAACTTTACAAAAACACAGATTGACAGACAGTTATGGAGATAAAGATAATTACCTCATTGACAGAGGGTTCTCTCCAGGGAAAGAGCCATTGGTGGGGATTTCCCGACCTGCCGGACGGGGTGGAGTTTCCGCTTCTGCAGGACAATGACGATGACTACGATGGCGAAGGCGAGCTGCTGATGACGTTCATCTGTCAGATAAAGCTGGACGAGATCGCCGGATATGATGAGGAAAACCTTCTTCCGCATAAGGGAATGCTGTATTTCTTCGCCGACCTCGATTATTTCCTGGGCGACATGGAAGCGCCAGCCGAGGGATTGGGTTTCTGGCCGAAGGAGGCGTTCAAGGTAATCTATACGTCTGAGGATAAGAACTTTAACACTCATATTATTCTCAATGAAGACGGCGAGGCGGCATGTCTATGTGACGAGGACATCAGTTTCAAGACGACTGCTGATTTCGACTACGGGCACAAGCTTCTCGGTATGCCGTTTTTCGTGGAAGTCCACGAGGCTGCCCCTGAGTACATCTCCCTTCTCCAGATAGACGAGGACGAAAGATGGAACCTGCGCTTCTACGACTGCGGCATGCTGAATTTCCTCATCCGCAAAGAGGACCTTGCCGCTCGGCGCTTCGATGCCGTCAAGCTTTACTTCCATTGTATGTAACGGTGAATTGGGACTTTCTCAATCTGCTATTTTTTCTGTAATTTTACAGCAGAAATTATGAGGAAATGACAAAAGTGCTTTTTGTGTGCCACGGAAATATATGCAGAAGTCCGATGGCTGAGTTTATAATGAAGAAGATGGTCAAGGACGCAGGTAAAGAGAATGAATTTGAAATAGCATCCGCAGCCACATCGACGGAGGAAATCGGCAACGACATCTATCCGCCGGCCAAAAGGACATTGACCCTGCACGGAATTCCGTTCGAACGCAGGGCTGCACGCAGAATAACGGCGGAAGACTATTCCTGCTTCGACCATATTTTCGTCATGGACAGGAACAACCTGCGTAATCTGGAACGCATGTTCCCCGGGAAAAACGCCAATGTATCCCTGCTGATGTCACTAACAGGCAATGCACGTGACGTGGCAGATCCTTGGTACACTGGCGATTTCGAGGCGACTTACGATGACATCACCCAAGCCCTCTCACAATTCATCGGATTTTGATTTAAAATGCTCCTGAAAGATAGACTTCAACGAATTGCTTTCGCACGGATATTGTCAGACCTGATAGAAGCTGATTCCATCATTGAAGACGATGAAATGAGATTTCTTGAAGATCTGAACGAGCGTTTCCGTCTTATAAATAATTCAATACCTTTGCCATGACAATCGCCCCAAAGATGAACAAATCATACTTATCAAGCTGCCTTGCGCAAGGCTCTCCGGAAGTGGAGAACGGAGCCGGAAAGAACATTATACCCGAAGCGGAAAAGGAATCTCTGTGGAAGAAGTTCCTGGACAAGTTCAGGGACCCGATCATAATCATTCTGCTCGTAGTATTGGTCTTTTCGGTAATCGTATCCGTATATGAGGTGTATTGGCTTGGAAAACCGGCATCATCCCTGATAGAACCTGCCGGAATACTTGTGGCGATTCTGCTTGCTACCGGTATCGGTTTCATCTTTGAGGTACGCGCCGAGAAAGAGTTTGAAGTGCTGAACAAGGTCAAGGATGAAAGACCGGTCAAGGTAATCCGCAAGTCCAGCAACGGCAGACAGACACAGTTCTACGAAATACACAAATGCGATGTCTGCGTAGGTGATATTGTCCAGCTAGAAAGCGGAGATGAGGTGCCTGCGGATGCCATTGTCCTCGAAGCTGCTTCCCTGAAGGTAGATGAATCCATATTCACCGGTGAGCTCTATGCTGACAAATATGTAACTGTACCTGAAGGCAAACAAGATACTACTTTCCCGGCGAACATGGTCCTGCGCGGTTCCACGATTATCGAGGGACTGTGTGTTTGTCGCGTGACTGCTGTCGGAACCGACACGGAGGAAGGAAAGGGCGCAAAACTGATTCAGGAAGAACAGGAAGTCACCACTCCCCTTTCGCAACAGCTTGACAATCTGGGCAATATGATTACTAAGGTGAGCTACATCATTGCCGGCCTTATAGTAGTGGGGAGACTTTTCTATTATTTCTTCCTGGACGGAAACATTGACAACAACACTGACATCGTCCAGATTCTGGAATACGTGCTGAGTTCGATAATGATAGCTGTGACCCTGATTGTGGTGGCTGTTCCTGAAGGACTTCCGATGAGCATTACCATCAGTCTTGCGCTGAGCATGAAGAAGATGCTCAAGGAGAAGAATCTTGTCCGGAAACTGCACGCATGCGAAACAATGGGAGCGACCACAGTCATCTGTACTGACAAGACCGGCACACTCACGGAAAACAAGATGAAAGTCCTTCAATCACAGTTCTTCGGAAACGATGACATTATCAGCAAAAGCATTGCTATAAACGCTACAGCCGGCCTGTCCGAGGACGAAGAAGGCAATGTCAAGGCTATCGGCAATCCGACTGAAGGAGCACTGCTGATGTGGTTAAAAGAAGAGAAAGGCATTGATTATCTTCCGATTAGAGAAGATTGCACCATACTGGACAGGAAGAGTTTCTCTTCATTGACGAAAAGCATGGAGACGCTCATTGAGAATCCTGACGTGAAGGGCGGAAAGATCCGGCTGCTGAAAGGAGCTCCTGAGATAATCATTTCCCGATGCACCGCTTTCCCTGAGAGTGCGACTGCCGAAAATATCAAGGACACGCTGAACGGGTGGCAAAGCAAAGCGATGAGAACGCTCGCATTTGCCGTGCAATACATTGACCCTGACGGAAATGAAGGCGATCTCACATTCGTCGGAATGGTCGGGATAGCCGATCCTGTTCGTCCTGATGTGAAAGACGCTATAGATATGTGTCAGGGGAAAGCCGGTGTACGGGTGATAATGGTTACCGGCGACGTGGCAGTGACGGCCAATGAGATAGGACGGGAATTGGGCATCATCAATGATGGTGGAGAGGACCTGACATTGAGCGGCCAATCCTTTGAGGAGATGTCGGATGAACAGGCCATGAAGATCATTCCGCGCCTTAAGATATTGTCCAGAGCCAAGCCGGAAGACAAAGCCAGGCTTGTCACCCTGCTGCAAAGGATGGGCGAAGTGGTAGCGGTAACCGGAGACGGGACCAATGACGCTCCTGCACTCAAAAAGGCTCAGGTCGGTTTGTCAATGGGAGACGGCACGACAAGGGCGAAAGAGGCAAGCGACATCACCATAATCGACAATTCGTTTTCAAGCATCAATACGGGCATCCTCTGGGGACGTTCCATCTATCTGAACATCAAGAGGTTCATTCTCTTCCAGATGACAATAAACGTATGTGCCTGCCTTGTGGTACTTTTGGGCTCATTCATCGGAATGGAATCCCCGCTGACAGTCACACAGATGCTTTGGGTGAATCTGATTATGGATACATTCGCGGCCATGGCTCTGTCTTCGTTGCCTGCCGATCCTAAAGTGATGAACGAGAAGCCACGTAGTCCAAAGAGCCATATAATCGACAGAAAGATGGCCAAGTCGATATTCTCCGTGAGCATATGCTTCTTCATATACCTGGCTCTTCTGTGGCAGGTCCTCTGGCATCTGGACATTACCAGCATGAGCGGCCTTTTCACTAAAGAAGCAATGAAGTCATTCTTTACGGAATTCCTGTCCGGCCACACTGCGGACAATGTCCTGACCACTTACGAGAAAGGTATCTTCTTCTCAATTTTCGTTGTGCTGCAGTTCTGGAATCTGTTCAATGCAAGGTTCTTCAGGACAGGCAGAAGTCTGCTGGGCGACCTGGTCATGCTGTTCAAGAACCCGAAGGAAGGAAAGAAAGCCATCGGACGCGGATTTGTCATCATCGCTTTCGTAATTCTCGCCGGCCAGTTCATTATCGTGAATTTCTGCGGCCCTGCATTCAATGTTGAAGCTCTGTCTCTCCAGGATTGGGGAATCATCCTTCTCTTCACGTCACCGATTCTGATCATCCCGGACATGTTCAGGACAATCCACAATCACTTAATATACTGATAGGCAAGACGTTCCGTGCCGTCAATGTCCTCGGGCACGGATTTTCGAACAACAAGATTTTCACGGTGCATCGCTTGGCAGACTACAGGCTGTTGATGAAGTCGGCCATCTCCTGACGATGATCCATTGCGCTGTGGAACAGAGCCATCTGGGCACGCGCACGGACAAAGTTATGGTCGATGTACTTGGTCTTGAAATAGGTGTCGCCGTTCAGATAGTCAGCGAGGAACCTCACAGCCTGCATAAACGGGAACATACATGCAGCATAAGGCAGATTCTCCTTCTCCACGTCAGTCAGGAAGCCTTTGGTGGACTCGATATATCCACGTGCGAACGCCTTGAAGATATCCATATTGAAACTGATCTTGGAAGTATCCGGCTCATCCTCAGGCGCGGTATTGGCCGCAGTGCGCAGGAAATCACCGAAATCCGAGAACACAAAGCTCGGCATCACAGTATCCAAGTCGATGACACACAAGACGTTGCCATCCTTGTCGAACATCATGTTATTGACCTTGGTATCGCAGTGGCAGATACGTTTAGGCAGCTGCCCGTCGCGATACATACGCTCCGCCTTGCACATCTCTTCACTGTGCTCGTCGATATCATCCAGCATTGCCACGACCTCGTCACTGTGGTCAGGGTCATCAGCAATCGGCTCCCTTCCATCGCCATCTTCCGGTTCGTCAATCCTGCAGCGACAGTCATTTTCCACGGCGTCGATAAGCTGAGCCATACGGAGTTCCATATTGTGGAAATCAGGAATTGTCTCGCCGAGCTCGGTGTCGAGGTCAGAAAGCATTGACTCGAAATTTCCGAAAGCCTTGCCGGCACAGTAAGAATACTCCGGATTTACAGTCTCGTAAGTGTAGGCGTCAGGAATGAAAACAGACACTCTCCAGAACTTTCCGTCCACCTCAAGATAAGTCTTGGCCGAGTCCTTCAAAGGGATAAATCTCAACACTTTACGGTCAATGTCATTTTCCCCTGCCTCGACAAGTTTCTTGCGGATGTGGGAAGTAACAGCCTCGATATTGTTCTGAAGCATGTCCACATCCTGGAAGATGGCATTGTTGATCCGCTGCAGCACATAGTCAGGCGCATCGCCGGCTGTTGTCACCTTATAAGTGTCATTGATAAGTCCGTTGCCGAGAGGCTTGATTTCACTGATTTCGCCCTCAATCGCGAAATTCCCCAGTATGGTATTCAATTCGTTCATTATTAGTTTATTATGATTATTTCCAATATTCGTAAAACAGGGTTATAGACTCAATTCCCGCATAGAACTGACGGAGCAGATAACTTTCGTTCGGAGAGTGGATGGTGTCACGCTCCAGACCGAAGCCCATCAGCAGAGGGTCCGCACCGAGAATGTTCCTCATGTCCGCAAGCACACAGATACTGCCGCCGCCACGACTTGGAACAGGCTCAATACCATAGACTTCCGTCATCGCACGGGATGCTGCCTTGTAAGCCGGAGAAGTGATCGGTATCAGGAATCCGTTGCCCGCCTCCATCTTCTCGACGCTGACCTCGACACAAGGAGGCGCTATCGCGAGGATATGCTTTGTAGCCAGGTCAATGATCTTGTCAGCCTTCTGGTTCGGCACGATGCGCATGGAAATTTTGGCATGAGCCTCTGACGGAAGCACCGTCTTGCTGCCTACTCCAGTGTAGCCGCCCCAGATTCCGCATACATCCAGACAAGGTCTTATCGCCGTACGCTCAAGCGTAGTGTAGCCCTTTTCGCCCTTGACTTCCTTGACGCCGATGCTTTCCTTATACTCTTCGATATCGAACGGCGCACGTGCGAGTGAAGCCCTGTCCTCAGCAGAAAGTTCCTCCACATCGTCATAGAACCCCGGAATGGTGACTCTTCCGTCCTTGTCTATCAATGACGAAATCATATCACACAAAGTATTTATCGGATTGGCCACAGCCCCGCCGTAATGTCCTGAATGCAAGTCCTTGTCAGGTCCCTTGACATTGATCTGAAGATAAGTCACGCCGCGCATTCCGCAGTTGATGGAAGGCACCTTGTCGGACAACATTGTCGTGTCCGAAACGAGAATTACGTCGCAGGCAAGCCTTTCCTTGTTAGCTTCTACCCATGCCGGGAGATTCTTGCTGCCGACTTCCTCCTCACCTTCGAAGATGAATTTCACATTGTGCTTGAGCAGTCCGTTCCTTACAAGGTACTCGAAAGCCTTTACATGCATAAAAGTCTGGCCCTTGTCGTCATTGGCACCGCGTCCCCAGATGGCTCCGTCGTGGATTTCCGGCTCGAAAGGATCCGAATTCCATTTTTCGAGCGGTTCTGCCGGCTGCACGTCATAATGACCGTAAACCAATGCCGTCTTATATGTCGGGTCAATGCTCTTCTGGCCGAAGACTACAGGATTCCCCTCTGTCGGGAACACACCGGCCTCATCTGCACCGGCCTCCCTGAGAAGTTCGGCATAACGCTCCGCACACTTCCACATGTCCTGTTTGTTCTCCGGCTTCGCGCTGACCGAAGGTATTCTCATAAGCGAGAACAGTTCCTCGAAGAACCTGTCCTTGTTTTCCTCAATGTATTGCCTGATTCCGGCCTGGTCTGATGTCATATATCGAAAATTTAGTCGTTGTTTCCTATCTTCAAATCCGCCACAATGAAATAATGGTCACTCGGTAGAATGCCATTGACAGTATCCGTCAGCATCTTGCAATACACAGGCTGCACAGCACCGCGCATGAAGATGAAGTCGATTCTCGGCTTCGGTTTCTTATAATTCTCGCCCTTGAACCCCTGGAACGAATTCCGTTCAGGAATGCCGAGCGTCTCATAAGCGTCTTTCCATCCGGCCTCACGCAAAAATCCTGCTGCCGCCTTCTTCGGTCCGGAATTGAAATCACCGCACAGGATCTGCGGAAAATCTTCCGCATACTGCGAGGCCTCGCGAATAGTCAGCTTGGTCTGTTCCTGACGAGCCAGCTCAGTCTTGTGGTCCAGATGGATATCCATTATGCGGAACTCTTCTCTTGTTTTCTTATCTCTGAGTCTCAGCCAGTTACAATGTCTCGCACGAGTCGTGTTCCATGAAAGGCTGCCACCGATAAGCGGATCTTCAGAAAGCCAATAGCAGCCGGAACCGGTCATTTCATACCTCGAAGTCCTGAAGAAAATCACATTCTTGCCAATGTAATGATACCCTTCAGTGTACGGATCCATCTCCGGCCCGGTAAAGCCGAATGAAGTATAGCCCTTGAGCTCCTTTTTCATATATGCATATGACTCATAGATCACCTCCTGCATGCAGATGATGTCCGGTTTCTGCGAAAGAATCACGTCCCTGCAGACCTCCTTCCTGTTTTCCCATTGGCCCGGAGTATTTTCGTCCTCGCTGAGTCCGGTAATTCTGATATTGCAGGTCAAGACCCTGTGCGTGCCTTTTTCCTGAGGAGCACGCACTATCTTGGCTGTCGCCGCTACTGTCATTGTCAATGCCAATGCAGCTGAAAGTATGTATTTCAATGTTTTCACGTAATTTCAGTGTATTAAAGATGTGTGATTGCCTATTAGTCTCTGAGATACGCTCCGCTTTCACGCAGGTCCTTCCGGACTTCTTCCACATTGACCTTGGAAACAGGCACACCTTCCTCGATTGCGATTCTGGCAGCTCTTCCTGCGCCCTCGCCCATCACCATACAGGTGGACATCACTCGGGCTGAAGCCATAGCCTCATGCGTCATCGATGCACAACGGCCCGCAACAAGCAGATTCTCAACATTTTCCGGCACGAGCATACGATACGGGAGGTCGTAACAGTCCGGGCACCACATCATAGTGCAGTCATCTCCGTGGCTGTGATGGATATCCACAGGATAACTTGCCACACCTATCGAGTCCTCGAATTTGCGGCAGGAAAGGATATCATCCGCCGTCAGCACATATTTGCCTTTTATCACACGGCTTTCGCGTATTCCCATAAATGAAGCGACCTTGTCTCTCCAGGCATGTTCGAATCCCGGTATGAAGTCACGCAGATATCTTTCGATTTCATCATTCTGCGCACGTGCAGTGATTTCACCGTTGGTGTAGCTTTCCGGTTTCGTGGAGTCCACACCGCAGACTCTTGACATATTAACCCAGATCTCATCATCCGCAAGTCCGGTAATGAGGATGGTCCTCGCTACAGGAATCGAATAACCTTTTTCGCGGGCTTCATTGATCTTGTTTCTGAAACCGACCACGATGAACGGCCCTTCCTTGAACTGCTCAGGCGGCATCACATCCATATCATATTCTTCGTGATGGTTCACTATGGCATCGCGGAGTTCAGGGACATTGACCCCTCTCATACAGAACATGAGTGTAGGAGGCTGCATTCCGCCGTCCTTGTCGCCCTTGTGGCATTCCACGCCTGCACGGTAAGCCACATCTGCGTCACCGGTACAGTCAATTACGGTTTTTGCAAGAATCGCTTCACGGCCTTCCTTGCTCTCGACTATCACGCCCTTCACCTCATTGCCCTCCTTGATGACATCTGAGCAGAAAACGTAGAACAGAATTTTCACGCCTACTTCCTCGAGCATTCCGAGAGCCACATCCTTTACCTCTTCCGAGTCAATGATGGTCAGACTGACGTGATTCTTGCAAGGCTTATGTTCAGACGCCTTGCCCTTCGCGCGCAATCTGTCGATAAGCATCTGGGGCAGGCCTTCGACTACCTGATTTCCCTTCCTTCCGAGAAAACCCAGAATCGGGAGACCGATGGTGAGATTGCCACCTACATATCCCCTGCTTTCTATAAGCATGACTTTCAACCCTTTACCGGCCGCAGCCCTTGCTGCCATAATTCCGGAAGGGCCTCCGCCAACAACCAGAATATCTACCTCATCTTTCACCGGAATGTCTCTTGCCGGCTCTTGGACAAATTTTCCCATACCTTGATTATTAATAACAGGTCTTGTCAGCACACCGCTGACAAACTGCTAATTTAACTATTTTCCGCCTAAAACGTATAAGTGGGCCCTTAAATAATGCGCAGAAAATCTACAGCGACAGCTGCAGCCTTCAGACGGATTCCTCTGGAAAACAGATGGTCAGCATGAGGAATGGCATGAATCTGAGCCTGCGGCAATGCCTCCTGCAGTTTTTCGGAAAGATTCAGCTCCACGATCCTGTCCCTTTCACCCATCAGGACACAGACAGGCCCCTTGTATTTGGCTATTCTTTCAAATATCCCCAAATTCTGCGCTGTGGTGAAGTAAGACCGCGAAAGCCTTGAGCCCCAGACTTCCACAAATTCAGGGATATTGACCGGATCGAAAGTCTCGATGGCGACACGCCCGGCCCTGGAATCCAGTTCAATGTTCACTGCCGGAGCCAACAGGACCAATGCTGAAATTGACGGGTCCTCGGCAGCCTTCATCAATGAAACCAGACCGCCCAACGAATGGCCGCAGAGCACGATACGTCTGTCCTTGTAGTGTGCGACAACATCCTTCAAGTCATCCACTTCCGTAAGCGGAGTCATTTCAGTGATGTCGCCGCTGCTGAGTCCGCTTCCACGGAAATCGAAACGCAGCGTATCATATCCGGCCTTGTTGAGACTGGAGGCAAACCCCATAATCGGATTCTGCCTGCAGTTCATCATCAGTCCGTGGCACAGTATCACCAACGGCTTTTCTCCACGCCTGGAGTCGTCATCCGGGCACATTGATTCAGAAGCGTCTCCCTCTGTATATATGGCGAAGATATCTCCCCGCGGAGTAGGAATAGTCAGTTCCATTTCGTTCATTATCTGCGGCCGAAGCCCATTACAAGTCCAGCCTTGGCAATTATACCCGGCTGAGGCACATTGCCATAGTCGAAATATTTGTGGTTCAGCACATTGTTCACCTCAGCGTATATATTATAGGAAATTCCGCGACGCACCTCGCTCCATGACACACGAGCATCGACCAATGAATATGGACGATACGGCACCATTCCCTTGGAGACCTTGTTCTCGAAGAGTTCATAGTTGCCTTCCCTGTCCTGCCATCTCCACGAAGCATCTGCGCACAAGCCCTTCCAGATATGGAAACCGGCCTTCACCACCACCTTATATTTAAGGTATTCCAAGGCATATTTAGACTGCACATCCGCTCCAAGTTTCTTGTCCTGGTCAATGTGGCTGAACGCGACATCCAGATTTCTCAGGAAGGAATCATCACGGACAAGCAAGGCCGGGAAATCCACCCTTGCGGAAAGCTCCTGACCGAAGGCATTGACCCTGGTATAATTGCCAGAACGCCACTCTGCATTGGCCCCTTCCGACAAGTCCTTGGTCCAGTCAATCATATTGCGTCCCATATTGTAATACACTGTCAGAACGGCATTTAGCCACGGCCTTGAGAATTTCAGACCGCCTTCCACAGACTGCATTTTCTCTGCCTTCAGATTCTTGTCGGCCTGATGTCCGCCCACGGAATAATACAATTCCGTAAAAGTAGGCATTCTCAATGAAGAGTTATACGATGCATACACCTTCCAGTCGCCCAAAAAGCGGTAACTCAGATTCACTCCCGGATAGAACTTGAAAGGCTCGTCATTTCCGGTATTCTTCACCGCCGCCACACCTGCCGTAGCCGCCAGATTGCGGTATTCGTAACTGTGTTCGAGATAGATACTGTAATTCGTGCGCCTGAGCCCTTTCTTGTACTCGGCCTTCCCTACTTTCTTGACAGACTCGAGGTCTTCACCAAGATTGGTACTGATAATGTCTTCATCTCGGACATCAGCACCGAGCGCGGTCTTGCCTGCCACGGTTTCTATCCAGGCCGTCAATCCGCCACCTAAAACACTAGTACGGTGATAGTTGAACGGAACTTTGGATTCATCGCCGCGTACAAGTTCGAACCTGTCTTGACCACGGTTCCAGTAGAATTCAGGCCTGAGTTTCACAAAACCCTTTGTCTGGGCCTTGACAGCCACGAAAGACTTGAACGTATGCTCGAACTGGTTGTCGAATTTGGCGCTGTAGAATGTATTGGAGCCGAAATTGCGCAGACTTATGCCGGTAAACCAGTCCACATCCGCCTTTGCAGAAGTGAAACCACCCTGATAATAAGCCTTGACCGTCTCATAGTCGGTATTCAGGCCCCCGTCAGCATTGCGGCTGAAACCGTCTGAGCGCAGATAACTTGCTGAAATCTGGTTTGTGACTTTTCCCGTGACGATGCCCAGACGTGCTCCGCCATTGAAATAGCCATAAGAGCCGCCTTCGACATGGGCCGCAACTTCCTTTCCCGCAGGCTTTTTCGTGACAATGTTGATGGCCCCGACAAGGGAAGACGAGCCGTAAGCCACGCCTGCCGGCCCGGAAAGGACCTCGATATGGTCAATGTCATTGACATCAAAAGGGAAATCTACTGCATTGTGGCCGGTCTGCGGATCGCAGATATTGATGCCGTTAAGGAAGACAGCCACCTGGTCGCTCGTACCGCCGCGCATGGAAATATCCGTCTGCGCGCCCATGTCGCCCCGCTGCCGCACGTCGATGCCTGCCACATATTTTAGCACGTCATTGACACTTACCACCGGCAGGGACGCCACCGCAGTGCTGTCCAGCAATGTCACGATTCGTGTGCTCTTGCCCAATGCCATAGGCACTCTCGCCCCCGTGACCGATACTGAATCCAGTACAATGTTCTTTTTGAATGAGTCTGAAAGTTCTGCTGAAAACGCAGAAAAATGGTTTGACGAAATCATCGTCAGGACTGCCAAGAAACGGCAAATCCGTGTTCGTTTCATAAAAAAATCTATAGTTTTGCAGTTATGACGCGTCAAAGTTATAAAATTTCGCGGAATATCTGTGAAATATTCGCTTGAATCAATGATACCAGTAGGCTCTTTCAAGAATTATCGTTATTTTTGTTCATAATAATCACAATAGCACCTTGGCAAGTAACAAACACGCACAGATTCGATACAAAGTACTGGACGATTGTTTCAGTAATTTTCGGCGTAAATTCTACTTTGACGATCTCATGGAAAAGTGCAATGACGCTTTGCGTGAACTCTATGGAGATAAGCATACCGGCATAAAGACTCGCACTCTCCGCGCCGATATTTCATATATACGCGAGCGAGCGGGGGAAGCCGGCGTTGAGGTGGAAGTAAAGGATGATGGCAATGGACACTATTACCGCTATTCTGAACCAGATTTTTCCATCTTTAAGCGCGGCCTTGGAGAAATTGCCCATCCTGACTTCTGGAAAAGCGTTACGTTGGAAAAACTGGAAAAGGTCCGCATCGAGATACGTGATCTCGTACAGTTCATCAATGGCGACATCCTTCCTGATACCCTATATCACGAAGAACCATTCTCAGAATGGGATCTCCAGTCTTTCTTCACTACCGACACCGCAGCCTTTGTTGGCTACATACGAAAACGTCACGACGTTATTGCAGCATAATATTATATGAGTACTATAAGTAAAATCGAAACTATCAGCCTCCGAAAGCACTTCAAGTCTGAATCCGGAGACTTCACGCCTTGGTTGGCAGATAATCTTGACTATGTCTCAGAAACTATCCACCGCAAATTAGTAAATCCTCTCACGGAGCAGACATCAGAGAACTTCCGCGTGGATATACAGTCAGAATTGGAAGACGGTTCAGTCGTGGTCATCGAAAATCAGTTCGGTGATTCTAATCATGACCATTTAGGAAAGATTATCACATACCGCACAGCTTTTGACGCCAAGGTAGCCATCTGGATTGTAGAGAAAGCCAAACAGGAGCACGTCGAAGCAGTGAATTGGCTTAATGAAACCGACAATGGCTGCGACTTCTACTTGCTGGAACTCCGCTTGATTCGCATCATGGACTCTCCTCTAGGACCGCTGTTCACAATCAAATCGGCGCCATCCAAGGAAGCCAGAGAGAAAGGTGAGATACGCCGGGCAGAGACACACCGCCATGAAATGCGTTTCAAGTTCTGGACAGAGCTACTCAATGTATTTAAAGCGGACAAAGGGATGCCCGCGTTCAGAAACACATCTCCGACCAAGGATAGTTTCATTTCCAGCGGAACTGGCATTGGCGGTGTACAGTGGACGCTTTGGGTAACCAAAAACTCTGTCCGTTGCGAGTTGCGTATAGATCGTGGTAAAGGCTCCGAAGACGAAAATATCAGACTCTTCCATCAACTGGAAAAAGAACGTAATGACATTAATAAACAATATGGTTCAGAACTCAACTGGATGGAACTGAAAGACTATCGCGCAACTTCAATCCGAACTGAGTTTCTCGGTGGATACAACACCCCAGAGGAAGAATGGCCCACAATTATTAAACAGGACCTAGAAGACGTCAAGCGTTTCATAAATGCCTTGAAAGGTCCCGTATCCAGATTAAAGAACCTCTAAACCGCCCTCTCTAATCAAAGCAAGGACAGCAATGGAAACAGATATAAAATTGTAATTTTGATGAGTCGGACGCAGAAATTGAAGGAATTGGCCGCCACTTCGCTCAGATTGAAAACATTAAACGACAATCCCTAAGGTACGCATTGCGTACCCAATTTAACACATAAAGATATATGAACAAGGAAAATAGTATACAGGAGAACAATCCAAAATTGAGAGTGAAAGTGGAAGAACTCTTTTCCGATGTTTGCAGAATCATTGACGGAGCAAGAGGCCGGATTGCCACTCATCTCAATACTGAGTTATGTCTGACTAACTGGTATATCGGGCATCGCATCAAGGAAGATGTGCTTTACAATCAGAGGGCCGAATACGGGAAGCAAGTGGTCAAGAATCTTGCGAAGTTTCTGACAGATAGATATGGTTCTGGATGGAAGTATGAGAAATTGAAACAGTGTATTCGTGTGGCTTATGCATTCTCTGAGGAGGAAATAAGGTACGCGTTGCGTACCCAATTGACTTGGACACACCTTCGTTCATTGACAGGTGTGAAGGAGCCGCTTGCACGGCAGTTCTATGTGGAGATGTGCAGGATTGAACATTGGGATACCAGAACATTGGATGAAAAGATTGATGGACAGTTGTTTGAGAGAACTGCCATAAGCCGCAAGCCAGAAGACGTCATAAAGCGTGAATTGGAACAGATTAAGACGACAAATCAGCTCTTGCCGGATCTTGTATTCAGGAGCAGTTACTTTCTTGATATGCTTGGATTGCCTGATGCCTTCTCTGAGAAAGATCTTGAGGATGCTATACTTTCGCAGATTCAGTCTTTCATCAAGGAACTTGGTTCTGACTTTGCCTTCCTTGACAGACAAAAGAGGATTACGGTTGATGCTGTTGATTACTATATTGACCTTCTATTCTTTCACAGAGGGCTTCATAGGATGGTTGCAATTGACCTAAAACTTGGAAAGTTCAAGCCAGAATACGAGGGGCAGATGCTGTTATACTTGCGCTATCTCAATAAGAATGAGAGAAGAGAGGGCGAGGATTCTCCAATAGGATTGATTATGTGTTCTGAAGGAAATACGGAACATATTGAATATCTGATGCTTGAGGAGGATAGTCCAATAAAGGTCGCTCAGTACTATACAAAATTGCCGGACAAGAAGCTTCTTTCAGAAAAACTGCAACGAGCTATAGCCATTGCAAAGGAGCGGTATTCTGAGAAACTGCTTGACAAGAAAGACGATGAATAATGATGCGGCAATTTCGTGCTGCGTTCCCTAAAATATCGAATTCAGCACTATGGCGAGGCGGTATCCGGCTTTTTCGATCTGGGAGAGCGCCATTCGGCAGTGGTCGTACATGTATGTGTTTGGCACTTTTTCACCTTCCTTGATTTTCCAGATTTCGCATGTGGAGATGGCGGTGTCAGTTCCCCAGTCGTAGATGGTGCCGGAGCAGAATTTCTTGATCTGCTTCTTGCCGGAGGTCAATGCGAAATGCGCCAGGTCCTGTATGCCGCCGGCGAAAGTTTCACCGGTAACCATACTGTCCCAGACTCTGTGATAACGTACCGGAGTACCGCGATATATAATGTCGAAACCACCGATGTGGCGATCCCTCTTGTCAGCATAAATGACATGTCCGGGACAATGCATGTCTCCCACCAGGTGAATGATGTTCAGCAGACATTGAGCCCTTGTGGAATCATCCAGATCAGCCCGGTTCTTCAGTTTGTCAATGCTTTCTTCAATTACAGTTATGCAGCTGTGCTCCGGATAGCGGTATGCCCTGAGCGAAGAGTCCACCTGGAACGTGTGCGGGATAGTTCTCTGCATCTTTCCTTTCTGCGGCTCAGTGAGCTCCATCATCATCTGCGGCTTGTAGTAGTCCAGCCATGATGCGTAACTTGACATTGTCTGCCCCTCTAAAATCTCCGACACGGCCTTAGCAGCCCTTGAAGAAAGGTTCTGCTCCGCAATATATGCGATAGCAGCATGCTCTCTCTTGCCCCAGGCTGAGGCATCATTGACATTGGCACTGAACAGAAGCGCAGCGGCTGTTCCGAAAAGAAGAATCCTTGATCTGATCATAATTATAGTGTTATAACGTTACCGACAAAGTTAATGCATTTGCTTAAATTTACAGCAAATAATGTAACCTGACTCCGAATTATTCCTGCACGTATGACATCTGGACGCGCTGCCTGATACGCATGTGGGCGTCACGGTAAATGACATTGACATAAGCAGGCAGTGGACCTGGGATGAGATCGACGGTCTGCCAAAGGTGCGGGGACGGCTTGCGTCGGAGAGGAATGAACTCGTCGCGATGGGCCTTACGGTAATCACGGGAACGGGAAGCATTGAGGCGGATCACCTGCTCCACTTCCGGCGCAGCCATCTGACTCCGCTCACACGTACAAGTCCTACGCCCGAGACCGGAGATACGGACAATGCCATCAGACGAGCCACCGAAAACATTGATATACAGACGACAAGAAGAGCCAGTAGAGTCAGACGGGACCGCCCAGACAGACAACTGGTCAGAAGCAGGCCTGCCGATGCATTTGTAGGACAGGTCATAGGTACCGTTGCGATATATATCGGCCACAAAGTAGCCTCTCGGAGCCCCGCAACTCTGCAGAGCATAAGGAATTCCGTCAGAATCCTTCACACCGCGCCACCAACTGCCGCAAGCAGCACCGACAATGAGCTCGCGGAGGGAATCATCGCGGGAAACGGAATGCGTGTGACCGCTGACAAACAGCAGACGAGAAATGTCAGGAATCAATGCCAGCACGGAATCGCGGCCCTTCATCTGACTGAAAGGGATGTGCGTAGCAAGTATTGTCAATGCTGGATTACGTTCGGCACGAAACGACTTCTTGCCGCTGGGCTCCCCTATGCCCCTGTTCAACACAGAATCAAGCCAATGCTTCTGCCTGTCCGTAAATCCTCCGACATAATCCGTCATCCCGGAATCAGAAGGACGGACATTATTCATCAGGACGAAACGCACATTGCCACGGACAAAAGACGTGTCCACATAGCCGACAACCTTACGCCATGTGGAAAGGTCCCGAGGCCTATATGAAGACGATTTCGGGGCACGGTAAACATCACGGTCATGATTGCCCGGAACCATGAAACACTGATATGGCAGCGAATCGACAACTCCAACAGACTCAGGGAGCAAGGACATATTGTCATTGACCAGATCCCCAAGAAAAATGCACATGTCCAGGTCACGACGCCCACACAGTTCCCGATAAACCGAACGCCGCGCATAACCCATCTCCGTCGAATCGTCCACCTGCGGGTCACCGACCAGCGCCACACGCAGGACACGCCCGCGGGCATTCCGGCCTCCACCACCGTCAGCACCAGAAAGACGCACGCTCCCGACCAATGTACAGGTCAATGCAAATGCAAGCGTCAACAACATGTATTTCAAAGACTTATCTCCTATCATACGCCCACGAAAACGAAAAGAACCGGCCACAGAGACATGGCCGGTTCTTAATATACAAATCAATTACTTCGCTGTAGAATAAAGCACATATTTAGTATCCTCACCGACAGTCTCCCTCGTAACAATATACCCAGTACCATCCTCAGCAAAGACAATGTCTGAGAAATTCGAATTGGAAGCCAGAGTAACAAGTTCCGACCAGGTCTTGGTCTTGGAGTCAATATGACGGACTGCTGTCTTCATCACATCGCCATCTTTATATGAAATGGATACGTATGGGACATCATTGCTGTCCAATGCCATGGATGCAGTGGTGCTGCTGGTCATGTTAATCGTATCAGTCATTACACCACCGACTATAACCTGCTTTCCAGTAGCCGGATCATACTTGACAACGCCTATCTGATAATCGTCGGCAGCATTGAAAAGAACGCAGAACAAAAGATAAACGGTACCGTCTGATGCGATGTCAAAGTCTGAGAAGAAAGCGGAGTAACCTCCGACAGGCTGACCATCTGTGCCAAGCACTTCAAGATTCTCGAAAATTGTTGTCCAGTTCCCGCCGTCAAGTTTGTAGAGAGAAATATGGCTTGGAACCGACTTTGTCTTTGTTCCATATACATAAAGATAAGGCACTCCATTTATAGTTCTTCCGAAGACACCGTTCGCATAAGAAGCAGGCTCCCTGCCGGCAATGGCAATACCGTTGGTCCAGCCAGATCCGTCAAAATGCGCAAGGTTCAATCCCCTCCTAGGCACAGCTACCTTATTGGTGTTATTAAAATGAGCACACCAGACATCATTCTCTGAAATAGGGAAAACTGCTGATACAGAGTTAAAAGTGGCAGAAGTACCGAACATCTGGCCTCCCTCACCTACATAAGTACCTTTACCGTCGGCCACGCGCTTGACAGAATATTTGTTAGTAAATGCACCATCAGCAAAAGCCACATAAGGAACTCCGGTAGGATCGAAGCTGAGACTTACGCCATCAGCCTTGGCAATCGCCAATGCACCTGCAACATCCTTGAGTTCAGCACCATCCAGTTTGAAAAGATGCGGTGCAGCCTCGCCATTTTCATTAGGAGAAGTACCGGCCACATAAGGCACACCGTCTTTAGGATTGACTGCAATAGCAGGAGTATATTTGACACTAAGTGAAGTCTCCGCCACCTTGCTCCACTTCGCCGGCTCGGCAATCTTCACCGAAAGTTTGTAAGCCTTGTAGTTGTTCTTCAGGAACACGACAAGCTGGACATCAGAAGAACAGTCAATTGCAGAAACGCCGCTGACGAGGTCTTTTCCGTCCGGTGCACCGCTGGCGTCAGCAACATTGACAGAAGCCCCTTCCGTTACCGTGAACTCAGGGACGAGAGTCTTGAGCGCCTCAGGGTCAGTGCCGTAAGGCAGGGTAAAACTGATGACATCAGAATTGAAATTCTCTTCTATATAATCAGTCTTGAGGACACCTGCATTGTCCTTGGCATAGAAGCCGAAAGATGAAAAAGATACGGGGATGACCTCGTCTTCTTTACTCTTGTCACAGGCTGCAAGGAGTGCTACACTCGCCAGGGCAGCCAAAAAAGCTCGTTTACTCATAAGTTTATAAAGTTAATCATTTCGAACGATACTTGCGTATCACCAGGTCCTTCATAAGCCTGTCGGGTCCGGGATAACCAAGCGTAACCCCTCCAGCCGACAAAAGACTTATCGTGACCGTATTGTCCTTAGTTTCATCAATATCATGCGGCAGCCAGTCAATCTTGATTGTCTGCTCATAAATGCCGGGCATGAACGTAATCTTCCCGCCGACAGTAGCCACCTTGTAATCAATGCCTTCCGACAATCCGTCTCCGCAAATCACTGCAAAACTGACGACTATCGGAGCGGACGGCTTAGGCCCGGTATAATGTACTGTATATGAGCCGGTAAACTCACCTTCCGCATCAATGCTGACCACCGACGACTTCGCGGTGTCAAAAGCCACGAAAGCACCGTCAAACGTCGCAATCTTATTGCAGGCACCTGTCAATGCCAATGCTGCCAGAAGGCACGGCACCTTCCATAAAATTCTATCTATCATCCTCATAACCATTAAATATCAACTACCTCTGTGTACTGTTTACCGGATTGGGCTGCATCGCCTTGTTCGCATCCAGTTCGACAAGCGGAATCGGAAGAACGAACCTGTCGTCCGGATAAGTCAATGTCAATACTGACGAGCCGCAGGCCACATCTCTTGTCAATGTCTCATGCCTTCTGGCCAAGTCAAACAACCTGTGACCCTCAAGGAAAAGTTCCTTGATCCTCTCCCTCTGGACAATCCAGGCCAAATCATCAATGCTTGAGAACGTGACATTGATGTCAGAAGCCTTCACTCCCCTAGCCCTAGCTTCCAGAGCCGCGATATCAGAAACGGCAGTATCAGTATCCCCGTCATGGCAAGCCGCCTCAGCCCGGATGAGATACATCTCGGAAAGCCTGAGAACAAACGGGTCATATCGTTTCTGCGTCTCATCAATATCTTCAGTATCAATAAATTTCATACATACTCCACGATGCTCGATTCCGTTCGCAGCTTTATATGATAACAGTTCGGAACGGACATCTGAACCGGTCCAGGCATCAGCGTCAGAAGCAAAAATGTCCAGAAGTTTGCCGGACGGATACATCTGAGGACTGGTGTAGTCAAACATTGACCTCAACTTTGCGCCTCCGGAAAGGCCGTTGAGACGGAATATCGCTTCCTGACCTTCCTTGCGGCCGCAGAACATCGCCACATAATCCGCACGCGGTGTCAACGACAGACCATAGTCAGATATGACTTCCGAAGCGTATTTCTTGGCGTCTGCATAGTTTCCCATATAGAGGTACACCCTGGCCATCAATGCCTTGCAAGCCGCTGGAGAGGCATAGAAACAGCCCTTGGTCCAGCCGTCAGCAAACATATCCAGCGCAGTCTGGAGGTCGCTCAGAATTTGTTTATAAGTAACTGATGCAGAACTCCTTGCTATCCTGGACTTCACATCAGGTATCGTAGTCATCACGGCAGTTCCGAGATGTGAAGCATCACTGCTGTACGTATAGGTCTGGCCATAGACGAGGCAGAGGTCCAGATGAACCAAAGCCCTCAGAAAATAGGCCTGGGCGATATAATTCCGGACAGTCGCGGCCTGCTGCGGAAAACGGTCAGACACGGAAGGTCCGTACTGGATGACCTCATTGGCATTGGCAATGATCTCATATCCGTTCTTCCAGATATATCCCACTGCCGTAGTCTCCTCGTTCTCGTCCGAAACGAAGTCGAACTGCTGCCGCCACTCGGACGTTGCTATCTGAAAATGGATCAGGTCGCCGGCCACTTCCGGATACAGGACCATATAGTTGTCATAGAACTTGTACGTAAGCCCATAAATGCCGTTCACCGCAGCATCCAAAACATAAACATCCGAGTAAAAGTTCTTTATGGAAGTCTTGCCGGTCTTTTCCACCTCCAGGAAATGGCATGAGGCCATCACCGGAAGCAGCATCAGAAAAGCAAATATATTCTTGAAAGTCTTCATATTGTCATTGATATTCATGTTCAATCTCCTCCTGAATTCTGCATTGACCTAAAAACCCACATTGATGCCCAGGGTCAATGTCCTTGTGCGCGGATAGCCGTACATCATTGTCTTATATGAGTTCAGGCCCTTCTTCTGGTCCGGCGTGAACAGATAAAGATTGTCGATTATGAGGGAGGCGGAAGCGCTCTTGAGCCTCATCTTCGCAAGCAGACTCTGCGGAATGTTGTATGTCAATGCCACATTGGTCAAGTCGAAGTTAGTCCTGTTGTAAAGGAACCTTGTGGAGTTCATCGCAGACTTCGAAGAAAGGTTGGAGACCTTCGGGAACTTGGCAGGGACGCCTGCAGTAGTCCATCTGTATTTATATACTTCCACTGCCTGGTTGGCACTCACGATGTCATATCCGTCCTTGAAGTAGATGCCCGCATAGGTAGGCAATGCATAACCACCTATCAGATAATTGATTTGGAAAGACAATGTCCAGTTCTTCCAGCTCATGTTGTTCACGAGTCCTCCGCTCAGAAGCGGTGTCCTGGTCTTGCCCGGGACACGGTTTGCGGTGCTGAATGTACGGGTGACGTTGCCGTTATTGTCGTACCACATCGGAGAACCGTCGCTCGGATCCACGCCTGCCCATCTCACAAGGTTCCAGGTCTGGGAATCATAGCCTTCCATCCACGCATAGGAACCGAAACTTGTCGGGACTCCGTTATACAGTTCAAGTATCTTGTTGGTGTTGTGCGACATGTTGAAATTCGTCGTCCATGTGAAGTTCCTGCGGGCGAAATTGGTGCTGGAAAGGGAGAGTTCAATGCCGGTGTTCCTCATCCTTCCTATGTTGGAAGAGATTCTGTCAGAGGACAATACGCGCGAAACATATATCTTGCTCAGCATGTCGCTTGTGACATTGTCATAATATTCCAGTTCAATGTCGAGAATCTTCTTGAGTTCGATACGTACACCCGCATTGATCATCCTGGTCTTCTCCCACGAGAGTCCGGGATTCGGCACGGAACCGATTATGGCTCCGGTGTTTCCGGCATAGGAGTAACTGCTTCCGTAAACGTAAGTTCCGTCGGCTCCGGAGGTATCTACACGCGAATTTCCGGTGAATCCGAACGAGGCCTTGAATTTCAGCATCTTGACCAGTTCGCTATGGAAAAACTTCTCCTTGTGGACATTCCATGACAGACCTGCAGACCAGAAATTGGACCAGCGGGAGTATTCGCCGAAGTCGGAGTTGCCGTCACGCCTGACATTGAAAGAAGCGTAATACCTTGAATCATACGAATATACAGCTCTGCCGAGGAAAGACATCTTCCTTTCGATATTGGATGAACTGTAGCCCTTTCTGGACGACTCGTCAGCATAACCGACTTCCTGGATGTTGTCATTCATGAAGCCGCTGCCGGTAGCGTAAAGAGTCTGGTACTTTACCTGCCTGAGTTCAATGCCGGCATAAGCGCTCACGCTGTGCCTGTCCGCGAACTTCCTGTCGAAATTCAGCCTCTCGACATTGGTCCAGTTCATATATGAGGCGTCCGCCCTTCTGGAACTGCCCTTGGGATTTCCGGCAGAATCCATGCCGTCAAGAGTCATCCGCGAATAGTAGATATCCTCATGACTGTGGGTATAGTCAATGGCATATTGGGCCGTAAATTTCAATCCGTCAATGATTTTCACCTCAGCAGAGAAGTTTGCCGAGGTCACCACGGAACGCTGCCTGTTAGTATTGGCTTCACGGTCAGGGACCTCGTTTTTAGTGAACTTCTGCATTGACCATCCTGTCGCGGAATCATATACCTTATTGTACAGACGGAACGAGCCGTCGTACAGATAAGGCTCCAAGATAGGCAATGTTTCCAGATAGCCCCTGTAGAGAGGAAACAGGTCATTGTCATTATATGACGCGGAAAGCTGGGCATTGACTTTCAGCCAATTGGTGAAGTCGTAAGTATTTCTGGTCCTGAATGAGAAACGCTGCTGACTGTCCCCTTTCACGGTATTGTTCGTGCGATAGTAAGAGCCTGTCACATAATTGGAAAGTTTGTCCGTCCCGCTGGTAAGGGACAAATCCGCATACAAGTTCGTCCCCACTCCGAAATACTCCTTGGACCAGTCCGTATCTGTCGTAGAATACGAGTTATAGTCATTGTCCTGATAAGGGAACGTATTGAGATTCTTGCCGGCATTGACCCAAGCCTCTTTTGCGACCTCGAGGTACTGCTTCTGGCTCATCATGCGGAATTCGGTGCTCTTGTCGATGGTGGCGACGCCGAAATTCACTCTCGCGCTCACTGACAGCGGCCTGTTCTTGGTGCCGGACTTCGTGGTCACGAGGATGACGCCGTTGGAGCCGTCGGCACCGTAAATGGTAACCTGGTCTGCGTCCTTCAGCACTGTAATCGATTCAATGTCATCAGGATTCAGATACGACAGCGGAGAAACTGTATATGATGTCCCAGCCATCTGGTTGGTCCTGCCACCCGTATAGACAGGCACGCCGTCGATTACCCAAAGAGGTTCGTTAGACGCGCTCAGCGAAGCCTCACCCCTGATCCGGGTCTCGTATCGGCTTCTGGTCGTACCCGCAGCATCCGTGTTCGGTTCAATGCTCATGCCAGGCACAAGTCCGCTCAGGAGATTGTCAATGCGGGTTTTCGGCTTATCCTTAAGTTGTTCGGCATTGACCTGAAACGCACTTCCGATGAGGTCTTCCCTACTTTGTTTCGTGCCATATGCTCCGACAATCACAGAGCCTTCCAGTTCATTGTCCTCTTCCAGACGCACGTGCAACAATCTCTGCCGACTTACCGTGATTTCCTTAGTTTTCATTCCAAGATACTGGAACACAAGCACATAAGACTCACCTTCTCCCGGCGCAATGATACTGTAGTTTCCGTCAATGTCAGCTGTAGTTCCGATTTTGGTTCCGCGTATCATCACGCTTGCACCCGCCAACGGCTCCCCGTCAGCAGTCATGATTTTGCCGGTCACCTTGTCTGCGACCTTCTGTGTCATATTACTTGGATTTGGCCCTGACACGAATTCTGATGCCCAGGAGCCCCGTGCAGAAAACAACAAACATAAGATAGCCAAAACATATTGGCTATAAAGATTTTGTCTAGTCCATTTCATACGCCCAAATATAAGAATTTTTAAAAAAAATCCGTATATCCGGAAAAAATGTCAAGAGTCGCGATACATGTAGCCATACCTCCTTGACAGGCTTTCTACAGACACACCCGAGAAGTACTCGCGCAGCATTTTTCCCTGGGCGTGCCGCATCGCCCGATAGCATTTAGCTTCCATAATAGCTTACTTTTTATGGTAAACTTTTTTCAGGACGATACACTTGGCGCACCATGTAAAGCGTTAAGTATCAGCGATTTAACTGTTTTCAGAGTAGAGCAAACCGCAACTCTAAAAACGATTAAAACACTAGTATTCAGAGAGTTACGCACTGCGCCACAACCGAAAAGTAAAACGTCAATACATAACCGCGGAGACGCTTACACTATCCGACCGACCATCGCAACCACGTCAGAGCAAGTTACATCTACCATATCCGCCCGACATCCTTCACCATGTCAGAGCCGGCGACATCCACCGCATCCGACCATCGCAACCACGCCCCTACAGCAGTCCTGCGATCTTCGGGATCAATGTAATGTCTGCGGGGAGCCAGGCTACGGAGTCGAGCTGGTCTGCGGAGAGCCAACGGGCGGCCTCGTGCTCAAGAAGGTGCGGACTGCCGCCGGCGATCGTGCAGGCATAACATTTCATGGAGAGATGGAAAGCCGGATAATCGTACTCGATGGTATCGATAAGGTCACCGACATTGACATCAACCTCCAGTTCCTCACGGATCTCACGGCGGAGCGCTTCTTCCGGGCTCTCCCCCGCCTCAACCTTCCCGCCGGGAAACTCCCATCCGTCCTTGAATTCACCATATCCGCGCTGGCAAGCGAATACTAAGTTATTGTGTATCAATATCGCAGCCACCACTTCTACTCTCTTCATATAAACCTTCATTTTAGCAAAAGAAACAAACTAGGAACAAAATGCGAAATCAATTACTTCCTCATTACATGCCCAAAACTGTCGTATGACAAAAGAACGAAGCGCAAATTAAAAGGCCTCCGGCTAATCTTTGACATCACACGGGGTAACTGTTTTCTGAAATTTGTCAATCACAACAGCTGAATTATCTAAAGTCTCATACCTATTTACGCAAACATACATCGCCATTGATACGACAATCGAAATAGACAGTATAATCAGTCCTATCATAATGTATTTTCCGTCACTCTCATGACGGCTTCCGTTCAATTCCATATATTATCCTTTGATTTTTACTTCGGCCTTAGGGGCGGAGCGTTTCCGGCTCATGTCCTCAGCCAACCTCTGGTATGAAGCCATCAGCTCCCCGTATTTGTCGGTGGCCTTGTGCAGTTCGTCCTTCAGGGACTTTATGTTCTCTTCCAGATTTGCAATGTGCTGGACGTACCTCTCCCTCTCCTTCGCACTATCGACCCTCGCGGTCTCCATCATGCGCGTCATCCTCTCGTTGGCCGCAATCAGTCTGGCGTTGTTCTTCTGCGAAGTGTCCCTTGACACCTGGAGCGATCCTACATGGCTGGTATAGGCGATCTCCACTGCCTTGCACGCATCAACCAGTTTCTCGATCATCATGTTGGTCCTGTCTATCCTACCTTCGGACTTCTCAAGCATCTTGAAAAACATCCGGATTGTTTCAGTCAACATCTTTGAAGAATTATCATCACCCGACGCTAATTCTTGGTCATGGCCATCTTCGTCCATAATTTCTAATCTTTAATTAATATACATTGCGACTATGATATTTCACTGAACATCATTTGCTTCGATACTTTGCATATGGCGATGCACCATGGCAATTCTTGTAATCCTTACCGCTTCCGCATGCGCACTTGTCAGGTCGACCGCTTGACAGGTTCAATCTATGCATATTATTGCACTTCTTTTGAAGTGCAAGTTCATCAACATAATTTATTGTCTCCAGTGATGGCGTTCTAAAAGTTATCACGGTCCGACCGCTATAGTTTGTAATCGCCAGATCACCCAGAGAGATGATGTCCATTCCAATGATGACACTATGCGAAGATCCGGCCATGGGCAATCCGATCACCTGGTGCATAGGTATAACGAAACTACCCATCTTGATCTTTACGCTATAGACCGGAGCCTTGAACGGCTCATTGTTTGCGCCTACGACAGAAACTTCATCTGTAGGCTCCAAGCCAAGCCCGGCAGCCAGAGCCGTGGATATGCATGTGGTCATGGCTCCGGTATCCCACAATGCCTTCTGCAGAGTAGGGTTCTCCTCATCCTTTGACATAGGGAGAGACACCACACAGTTCACAAGAATGCTTCTCTGCACTGAATTGTACGGATGTGTATATGCCGTTATCATAGGACAACTATTTGAGGCATTATAATGTGGACATTCCTTGTTTCCTTCTTACGACATTCGCGCATCAGGAAGTTGCCGAGGCCATAGTTCTCAACGCCGAAAGTGTATGCCTCCTCATAGTTAGAGAACGCATCAACCTTGCAGTCTTCAGAGATAATAAGTATACTGCCTTCGTAGTCCTTCAAAAGGCTGTCGATGTTCTCATCGAAGAACTTTATCTGCTTGTCAATCATAGTAATTCCTCCTATTCTGCTAATATATAATATCTTACTTGTTTATCAAAGTCTTCAGGAACACTATCCGTTACTATTAATTTTAAAAATTTAATACTATCTAAACATTGCCCCGTTCATACAATGACCTTAACGATGCCGCATACTCTGGGAACTTATCCAAGAATCTGAGATATCGTAACAAGTTAATTCTAAACGCTGTTGTCGGGTGGTCACACTGTTTATTGTAAAATTTTTTTTCATCCTCTGAAGAAAGTTTCTGTAAAGCAGAAATATAATATTCTCCACCATCACACATGAAATCAAGAAACCTATAAGCAACAATATCCGCCTCAATCTCCTGCTCCCGAGAATACTTAAATGTGTAAAATTCATTCACATACCGCGTGGGAGAATCCGCAAGTTCTTGATTGGTCTTTTTCACGTCATCCCAATCCGTTTCAACACCATTAACTGCTCCAAAACCAGCTGCGGCAGTATTAACCCCAATCATAATCCCATAAGCAATTTCTAGTCCAAGCCTTTTCTTTAGCATCATATACTCGTGGGCTAACTGGTGTTCGAGTATCACATGAGCTATCTCATGCGATACAACCCCTATAATTTCAGGATAATTCATTATACCCAAAAGCCCACCATTGATGAAGATCTGCCCGTTAGGAAGAGCGCATGCGTTCAGAGTATTGTCGTCTGCAATTTTACACGCAACATTTGGGAAAGCTATAGATGCTTGAGTTATTGACATTAGTGAATCTGCAATAAACTGGTACTCATCAGATGTTGCAATGTTATTACAATATCGGCAGACATTGGCCATATTCACAGCTAATGTATCCGCCGCTTGCATTATTAAGCGCCCCTTTCTATTGATAGCCTCAATCATACTGTTAGCCATTCTGTTATTCTGGAAAACCGACATCCAGAAATCAGAAGCTGTACGAACTTTCGGCTGTTCGAAAACGAAGTCTTTAACATCATACTCAAAAATCAAAGTTCTTATTTTTCGAATGTCCGAATGTGGGACATCTAAGAATTCTTGTTTTTCAAGTTTGCGATAATACGACATCACACCACTCTGCGCAATTACAGGACATGTTGCCATAATGTTAACCATAATCAGACAACATACAACGTAACTCTTAAATCCACCTGACATATCAAAAAGCATGAATTAATTCTTGCACCGCATGCACGCGTTATTTAATTAATGTCTTCATAAACTCCAGCTGTTCCCTGAGCATCTCGTTCTCCTTCTCCAGGACCGCTATTCGCGTGGCCTTCTCCGTGTCCCCGGAGACCTCTGGACAAAAATTTTTATTCCTGCTTCCTATCTCTACCCTGGCGTTACCCGCCGCACTTGCAGTTATTGAGGGACGGTCGCTGGTCAACATGCTCGTGTCCCAGCCATGAGGGTTGTTTAAAAGTTTCTGTAACTTAAGCGCCGGAAGTTTCTCTTTGCCGTTTTCAATCTTTGAAATAAAGCTCTTTTTCATATCAATATAATCCCCCAATTCCGTCTGCGTTAGATTATTGACCTCTCTAAATTTTCGTAAATCACACATAATCAATTCTTTATAATCAATTTCCCAAGTTTCTGCAAAATATTTCAGAAACTTATTGGATGTTTCGGAAACTTTCTCTACCTTTGCATTCAGTTAGTACATACATACGTACAAACATAATAAAAAGTAAAAACAAAAACAAAAGTGCAAAGAAAGGAGGTCCGCATGAAAACCAATAGACGAGACTGGAATATCGACAGGATAGTCAGCAGAGTAATAGGCATAGCGATACTGCTTGCCGGGATTGGATACTTCTTTTTCGGCACCTTCCAGCAGGATGAAATAAGGCTGGTAGCCTTTGCTGCCTGCGTGGCCATCAGCATGGGGATAATGAAGGATGACAAAGTCCGATAAATAGGTATGCAAGCCTGTGAAGGTGAGCACCCTGCACAAATCAAACATATAACATCAGAGCTGCCTGCTTACAGGCAAAAAGCAGGCAGCAACATGGGGAACTTGCACGGGTGGCGTGCCGCATGTGGCTGACATCGAAAACAGACCAACAGCGAGGGAGGTTCGAGTCCTCCGTTCTCTTCTAGATTATAAAAACAACACAAACAGTATGGCAACAACAAAGATGAATGTGCGTGGCACACTGACGAAGATGAAGCCGGGAACCCAGATGATGTTCACATCTGAGGTGGTAAGCCTTAGGTATCTAAGGAATGTCACCTCTGATCTGAAAGATCAAGGGTTCCTTTTTTCTGTCAACAAGGAAGACACCTTATACAGAGTCACAAGAATCGCCTAATCTGTAGAGACATGGATGAGAAGAAGATATTCGACGCGTTGTCCGACATCAAACGGTACACCCTTCTTGCCGCCAAGGAGATGTTGACCGTGGAGGACATGAGCCTGCTCACAGGCTTCAAGCCTACATATATCAGGAAAATGATCCAGGAAGGCAGACTTCCATACTACAAGCCGTCAAACGGGAAGGTATTCTTCAAGAAGAGCGAAGTGAACGCCTATCTCGAAGGCCAGAGAATCCCGTCGATAGCAGAATTGGTAAACAGATAATATCCCACACAATGATACAGAATACAATCACAGCGGCAGACCAGCAGAGGCTGGCGGAAGCAAGACGCTTCCTGTACTGCGACTTTACGGACGAGTTCATGTCCTCTTTCGACACCAAGGAGGCGAAGGGCATAGCAGAAATGCTCAAAAGAAATCAATATCACAGGGAGGAAGACAATGTTTAAGAAGGATGACGTCATCGTCTGGAATACGGTGAAAGGAAAGCAAAGCGGCAGGGTCATCTGCCACGACAATTTCGGATTGGGCTATATGATAGTTGCGCTTTCGAACAACCGCAGGATGCTTGTGCACGAGAGCAGCGCGAAACTCATGGAGGAAACCACTGGAAGTTATATTCGATGTTGACATAAAAAAAGTCCTTCGCAGTGATGCGCGGGCACGGGAGAGCCAGGTGGGCGAAAAAGCTTTAAGATGTAATTTTTTCTATATTTTGAATCATAACTAAACATAGTTAAAGCAGTTCTAGCCTAATCAAAATTTAGCCCAATCCCACCTAGCAATCCCGTTCAACCCTTGCGAGTGTGATAACTTTCAAGGGTTCCATTTTTCAAACAACTAAAATCTATAAAAGTTTATGGAGAACAATGAATTACAAGTAAGGCAACAGAACGGGCTTAAAAAAGCCCCGGATACGCCGATGGCGCGGTTCAACCGCTGCATTGCGGCTGTCGAGACTCAGCAGTACCTCCTGCAGGTATTGGGGCGCAAGAAAGAATCTTTCGTGAATAACATCACGGCTCTTGTCGCGAACGACGCGAACCTCCAGGGATGCTCCCCGATGTCGCTGATCTATGCCGGCATCAAGGCTACGGCGCTGGACTTCCCGCTCGACAACAACCTCGGCTTCGCCTACGTGATCCCATACAACAACAAGAAGAAGATCACGGACGAGAATGGAGTGACCAGGGAGGTGGTCGTGAAGGAGGCGCAGCTCCAGTGGGGCTACAGGGCATTCGTACAGCTCGCAATCAGAAGCAACATGTTCAGGACCATCAATGTTGCGGATATCCGCAAGGGCGAAATCAAGGGCAGGGATCTGCTCACAGGCGAGATGATCTTCGAGGCGGAGCCCAACAGGGAGGAACTGCCTGTCATCGGATACGTGGCGTTTTTCGCTCTGACGAATGGATTCAGCAAGATGTCCTACATGACAGTCGGGGAAATCGAGGAGCATGCGAAGACCTGGTCCAAGACTTACTCAAGCAAGTCCGAATACACGCGCAACAGTTCGAGATGGGCGACGGACTTCGACGCGATGGCGAAGAAGACGGTGCTGAAGCTTCTTCTCAGCAAGTGGGCTCCACTCTCCGTGCAGATGCGGGAACTGGTGAGGACAGACCAGGCGGTATTCGACGAAAACGGCAGGATGGAATATCTGGATGCGCCGAGCGAGCCGGAACAGAGGCAGATTCTCATCGAGGCGAGAAAAGAAGAAATGAAGGAGAACGGAGTCCAGGCTCCAGAAATGCCGTAGCGTATGAACAGGTATCTGAAATACACGCCGGAGCAGATGGAGGAGCACCTCTCCGGCTACCTGGTGAACAGCTGGAGCTACAGCGGCGTCCAGTGCTTCGCCAGGAACGAGAAGGCCTTCGAGATGCAGTACATCTACTGCGAGCGCGACAGGAAGTCCATCAGCTCGATTGCGGGGAGCGCCTACCACGAGGCCCTGAAGGAATTCTTCAGCATCTGGAAGCCGGGCGTGCAGCCCGAGTTCGTGGCACTCACGGCAGTGGCATACGGCTATCTTGACGAAGTGCCGGCCACTGACTGGAAGACTACGGACAAGTTCCCTACCGCGGAGGCGGCCAAGGCAGAGGCGACATCGAAAGTGAACAACCTGCTGAAATATTTCTGCGAAGAGGTGGGCACTTACACCGGCGACATTGCCGAGGTCCTTCATGTGGAGACCCGCTTCGAAGAGTGGGTGACGGTCAACGGGGTCGACATCCCATTGCCACTGCACGCTGTCATTGACATGGTCGCAAGACTCAAGGACGGGCGCGTGGTCATCATCGACCACAAGAGCAAGTCGAAGTACACGGACGGCGACGAGGTGGCCCTGGTGCACGGGCAGCAGGCGATGACATACGTCGAGGCTTACGAGACGGCGAACCCTTCGACGGAAGTGAGCGAGGTCTGGTTCGTTGAGGCGAAAGAGTCGAAGAACAAGGACGGCTCGGCACAACTCCGCAAGCACGTCATCAGCATTGACAGGAACAGCAGGATGCTTTATGAAGCTCTGCTCTATGAGCCGCTGAAGCGGATGTGCGAGGCTGTCAGCAATCCGGACTACGTCTATATGATTAACACGTCCGACAACTTCATTGACAAGGCCGTCCTCTACGACTTCTGGGCGAGGACGATGATTGCGGAAGTGGACGACTTCCCTACCGTTCCCGACAGCAAGAAGGAACTGATACGCAAGAGGACCGCGAAAATCAAGGACTCCTCTCGAATCAATATTAACCCAAAGATTATAACGAAGTTCCGGACGGAGGCGGCTTCTTTCATCCGGATTGACTACAGCAACTGTGACATGACAAAGCAAGAAAAAATAGAGCACGTTCTGCGCTCGCACAACATCAATGTGCAGGTGGCGCATACGATAGACGGATTCAGCTGCGACACCTATCTTCTGGACGTAGCTCCGGGAGTGACGATCGTAAGCATCTTCTCCCATCGCATGGACATCGCCTATGCTCTCGATGTTCCGCTGGTACGAATAGCAGGCTATCTGATGATGTACAACAACAGGTCCTACGTCGCCATCGAGGTGAACAAGAAGCGCGACAAGACATTGTTCTGGGACACGAAGTATCTGGAAGGACATAGGATTCCTCTCGGAGTCGACAATTTCGGAAACACGATCGTCTGGGACCTGGACAACCACTCGACGCCGCACATGCTGGTCTGCGGGTCAACTGGAAGCGGAAAGTCCGTCGAGCTGATAAGCATCCTGGCATATGCACAGGAAGCCGGTATAGACGACATCGTCATTTTCGACCCGAAATATGAGTTCGCGAGTCTCGACTGCGGCATCGCAAGCGTATTCAGCGACATTGACGACCTGGAGCGCGTGATGGCCCAACTTGTCAATGAAATGAACGGAAGGATCAAGTCAAAATCCAAGAAAATCACCCTAGTCATCTTCGATGAGTTTGCAGATGCGATGGATCAGTCGCGCACCTCCAAGGAACTGGAAGGAAAGAAGACTCTCATGGAGAATCTGAAGATGTTGCTCCAGAAAGGCCGTTCCTGCGGAATGAGGTTCTGCGTGGCTACACAGAGGGCAAGCACGAAGGTGATCACAGGAGACATCAAGGTTAATATCCCAGTCCAAGTCTGCTTCCGTGTTCCGAAGGCCATCGACAGCAAGGTGGTTCTCGATGACGAGGGCGCGCAGACATTGCAGGTACAGGGAGACGGGCTGATCAAGTCACCGGAGTATCAGGACGGGCTCGTGAGGTTCCAGGCCTTCTACAAGCCGTAGAGGTAAGGAGGAAAAGGTATGGCAAGAAAATCTTTTGTATTTCGGCATATCATAACAAGCTCAACTAAAGACATTGCTGTAGTAGTACCTTCAAGAGCGTTAATAAATGAGTATTATGACCGCGTTTCTGAGTTGGTAAATACCAAAGAAGTTAATGTTTTATCGTTTGTTGATCAAATTAACACGAAACACGCTAAACGTAATGTTTTTATCCTAACGCCAGAAAGAGCGCGAGAGCTATTCAAGAACAAACAATGGATTGACTTAGAGTACATTTTGCTCGATGAAGCTCAGTTGAGCGACGAGGACTCAACGTGAGGACTATATTTTGACAGTATAGTTCGTAGAGCCTTGATTGCATTTCCTAATGCCAAATTCGTCTTTGCACACCCTTTTATATCGAACCCCGGCGCACAGTTGAAAAAGAATTTGATTGATTTCGACGAAAATGCAGGGGCGATGCAGTATCAGCAGAAAAACGTAGGACAAATATTTTATGTTCACGAT